>ERZ795048.101-NODE-101-length-90221-cov-61.963833_pt1 | contig 90221 bp, 82 predicted proteins | sample MGYA00375132_ERZ795048 | MGnify/ENA primary metagenome ERZ795048 (study PRJEB30177, sample SAMN05720225) | activated sludge metagenome | isolation source: Anaerobic digester | place: Hong Kong | collected 2014-12-17 ...
GATCGTTCATGATCCGATCTCTCAGAAGCTCGATGACGGCGCCGTCGGCCCGCTCTGGACTGGTCACGTCCCTTCCGCCTCTTCTCCCCTCAGACCCTATGGGGCTTGGGTGGGAAGTCAGGATGGAGATCTCGCCAGATCTCACCCTCTCCAGAACCCTCATCGCCCTTTCGACGTCGAGCCGGTCGAAGAATACCTCCCGCATCGCCTCCTGGCCGATGGGGCCGTCGACGAAGAGGCCGAGGACCCGTTTGAGGCTCACCATCTCGCGGTCGACGTCTCGCCGGAGAGCCCCGAACTTCCGGGCGACGTGGACCATCCTCCAGGTGAATAGCGACGTGTTCTTGAGGGTCTTCTCCAGGATCGGTCCGATGTGGTCCGGGTCCGTCTCCCTTAGAAGGGCGGCCACCTCCTCGGCCATGATCATCTTCGGCGTCTCAAGGCCGATCCGATACGGGTCGACGTCCAGGGCGACGGAGGTTCCGAGCCTCGCCGAGAGGAGGGCCGTTATGACCCTCCCCAGGGCCTCGTTGGCCTGGTGGCCGTGGCAGGCGTTTATGGTGAGGTAAGTCCCGTCCCCCTCGACGACGATGGTCCTGGAGTCGGGGACGGGCAGATGAGCCTTTATCTGGGACTTAATCATCTTGACGAAGACCACTGCCGCCTCCGGGTCCACCGGGTAATCGTCGGTCAGGAGGGCGGCCGCCGCGGCCTCGCCCATGCTCGTCTCTCCTCGCCTCCCCTCACCCCACCTCTCCTCGCCTCTTCTGGCATCTCTGTGGCCGTTCTCCTCACCGTCACCCTCACCAGATCCGCCTTCACCGCCATCTCCACAACCGTCTCCCCCCTCCAGGAGCAGGGCCACCCGAGCCCTGATCTCGCCCGCCTCCGTGGCCACCATCCAGGGGACGGGGATCTCCTCGCCGGACCAGGAGGGGATCTCGCCCCCTCTTTGGATCGGGGCCACCCTGATCTCCTCCTCATCGTCGACGATCTCCACGATCTCCCAGATCTCGCCCCTGGCGACGAAGGTCGCCCCCGGCTCGGCGAAGTTGACGACGAAGGCCTCGTCCAGGGTCCCGACGGGCTTTCTTCCGACGACGTCGAAAACCTTGTACCTCTTCTCGTCGGGAATCATCGAGAGGTTCTGGTAGTAGTACTGCCAGGACTTTCGTCTCCTCCGGAGGACGCCGTCCTCCAGGGAGACGAGCCAGTGGTCGGCTATCTCCCGGGCCACCTCCTCCAGCTCGGAAAATGTGAGGTTTCTAAAGGGAAATGACCTTGTGACGATCTCAAAGCATCTGGCTAGGGTGATATCACCGAAGTCGAGGGCGAGGCCCACCAGCTGGTTTGCGAGGACGTCCTTTGGGTTCTCGTGGGTTCTCGTCTCCTCCAGCTCGCCAAAGTTAGCCCTCCTCGCGATCGCCGCCGCCTCGGCGACGTCATCGGGTCCTGTGGCGATGATCGTCCCTGCCGACACCCTTCCCATCCGGTGTCCTGCCCTTCCCACCCTCTGGACGAGCCGCGAAACCTCCCTCGGCGAGCTGTACTGGATGACGTGGTCGACGTCGCCGATATCGATCCCGAGCTCCATCGACGATGTGCAGATCAGGCCCCGGAGGCGGCCCGCCTTGAAAGCCTCCTCTGCCTCGATCCTCGCCTCTTTGGAGAGGCTCCCGTGGTGGACCCCGATCTTCTCGCCCAAGATCCGGAAGCTGGACCCCAGAACCTCGGCGGCCTGGCGGGTGTTGACGAAGACAAGACACCTCTCCTTTCTGACGGCCTCTCTGATCATCCTGATCTGGGCTGCGAGCATGGGGTCGCACTCCAGCTCTTTTGCGAGGGCATAGTCGCCGCCCCTCGGCTGGGGGGACGCCACCCTGAACCGGGCTTCCCTCTCCACCTCGGCCGAGATGATCCTGCACCTCCTTTGCGGCCCCGCCAGAAACTCGGCCACCACCTCCGGCGAGCCGACGGTGGCCGAGAGGCCGACCCTCTGAAACTCCCCCGCCACCTCTGTCATCCTCTCCAAAACGACGGCGAGCTGGGACCCCCGCTTTGATGCCGCAAGCTCGTGAACCTCGTCGATGACGACGGTTTTGAGAGCTCGCAGGTTCTCACGGAGCCTTTTGCCCGTCAGCATCACCTGGAGGGTCTCGGGCGTCGTGATGAGAAGGTCTGGAGGCCGGAGGGACTGTCTGCGCCGCTCGGCCTGAGTTGTGTCGCCGTGGCGGACGGCGACGGAGATCCCGAGTTCTCCGCCCCATCCCTGGAGGCGGGAGAGCATGTCCCGATTGAGGGCCCGAAGCGGCGTGACGTAGATGGCGCGAACTCCCGGGCTTTGGCCGTCCTCGTTCCCTGCACCTCTTCCCCGTGCATCTCTTCCCTGGCTGGCGTTTCTCCCGTCGCCTCTTCTCCCCTCTTTTCCCGACCCTCTCTCGCCGGACCTGGCCTTATCCCGGAGGATCTTGTGGAATAGGGGGAGGGCTGCGGCTTCGGTCTTGCCGGTCCCGGTGGGGGCGATGAGGAGGACGTGCTCTCCGGCCAGGATCCTGGGGATGGCCTTTTCCTGGGGCGGCGTCGGCTCCGCTATCCCCTGGCGGGCGAGCATCCCTCTGATCTCGGGCCGGAGCCTCGAAAAGGCGGTCACAAATCATAAGTTCTCCGAGGGCTAATAATAGCCTCGCGTGGAGGAATTTTTGTGCAGGTGGCGGTAGTAGGAGCCGGAGAGTACGAGGAGAATAGGTGCAACCTGGCGCGAGAGATGGGCCGAAAGATCGCAGAGCACGGGCACGTCCTGATCACAGGCGGCCTCGGCGGGGTGATGGAGGCTTCGTCCCAGGGCGCCAAAGAGGCAGGAGGCGTCACCGTCGGCATCCTCCCCGGAGAGAAGGAGACGGCAAACCCCTTCGTCACCGTCGCCATCGGCACCGGGATGGGTCATGGTAGAAACGCCATCATCGTCCGGAGCGCCGACGTGGTGATCGCCCTTCCCGGCCTTTACGGCACCCTATCCGAGATCGCCCTCGCCCTGAAGATGGACAAGTTGGTGATCGACCTCGGCGACTGGAACGTCGAGGGGATGCTCAAGGCCGAGAGCCCCGAGGAGGCGATCCTCATCGCGGAGGGGAAGAAGGCGGCGAGGAAAGTTTGACGATAGGTCGAACTCATAGAACCGCTTCGAAATTTGGGGTCGGGTTTCAAGGCCGCGCTGCAGCAAGCCAACTGGCCGTCCTCACCCTCCTTCCCGTCTACTGCTGAGTTTCGCCCCTTTCTCGTCAGAGGTGGAGCGTTTTCCTCGTCAGCTTTTTAACATATCCACTACCACGACAGGGCCATGTTCAAGCACAGCTGGATATTGGCCCTAATCCTCGTCTTCGTCGCGGCCTTCGCCTGTGGCTGCGTCAGCGAGGATGAGGGAGCAGAAGAGGGTGCAGAGACCGAGGTATCGCATGAAGAGGGCGCTGTCAGCGCCGAGGAGCATGGAGCCGCCTCCGATGCGATGGAAGAGGTAGAGGAGATGGAGGCCGAGAGCGAGGAGATGGCGGACCACGGTGAGGATGAAGGCAAAGATATGGCCGAGGCCGCCGTCGGCGAGGTTGAGTCCGAGGTCAAGCACTGAGCCGAAGCAGGATCGAGCATCTCTATTTTTTAGCGCCCCTGGCGCTAATCATCTCTCGGAAAGATTCTTTCATCCTCCCTCGATCTGCTGCGCGCCACCGGGCACGTCATGCCATCTATAGGGAGCGCCTCTCGGCGGCTCGCCTCCATCTCGAGATCCCTTATCCTCTCCTCCTGAGCGAGAAGTGCCTCCTCCAGGTCCCCGAGGATCTCCATCTGGTGCTCCAGGTCCTTCAGCCTCGATTCGAGGTTCACCCGGAAGGCGAGGTAGCAGAAGATCAAGGTCGCTAAGGCGCTCGCCATCGCTCCGACGATGGTGATCATCAGGGAACCTCCGTCAATCTCCAAAGCCGCCAATTTCGCCTCACTGATCCTATTTTCCATCTCGAAGGAAGACCCGTCGTGGTCCATCTTCGGCAGGAAGTCGATCAACGGCCCATAAGGTCTGTCGTTTTATATCGGAGTTGTCCGCGTGGGGCGGAAGTAATGCCGACTGGAAAATCAGCAGAGGGGATGGGGGTGCGACGCGAATCTAAAAAATGGAAGCGCGCTGAATACGGCTTCGCGACAGCCGGGCTCTGAACGGGGCTCAAACTCTATTTTTTAAGGGCCGAAGAAAAGTTGGCGAGGAGGAGAGGGAAATGAAGGGGGATTTGTTGGGGCCCTCTCCCGGCCTCGATCCGATCATGGCAACGGAGGCCGCGCCCTTCGGGCTTTTGCCTCACAACCTATACTTCTAATCCGCCCTACAAAAGGTCGAGGCTCGCGGGGCGAAAGTATTAGTGCTCATTCAGCCGGGGACCTTTCGGCTCCCAAAAGCTATAAGGAGCCATGCGGCATGGGCGGTGTGGCATGACGATCCAAAGACCGAGAGGGACTAGAGACTTCCTGCCCGAGGACTCCTTCAGGAGAGGGGCCGTCAGGAAGCGGATGCAAGGTATCTTGGAACGGTGGGGCTACCAGGAGATATCGACCCCCACCTTCGAGCATCTGGAGCTTTTCACCGTGAAGTCGGGGCCGTCGATCATCGATGAGATCTACGCCTTCAAGGACAAGGGCGGCCGCGACCTGGCGCTCCGGCCCGAGCTGACTGCCCCGGTGATGAGGATGTACGTCAATGAGCTCCAGACAGCAGCAAAGCCCCTCCGGCTTCACTACTTCGGAAACTGCTTCCGGTACGAGCGGCCCCAGCGGGGGAGGTTCCGGGAGTTCTGGCAGCTCGGGGCGGAGCTCGTCGGAAGCGACCGGCCCGACGCCGAGGCGGAGGTGATCGCCCTCGCTTCGAAGCTGATCGAGAGCGCCGGAGTTTCGGGAGACCTCCACCTCGGCTACCTCGGCCTGATCAGGGCGATGATGAGGATGATCCCCGCCTCCGAGAGGCCGGCGGTGATGAAGTTCATCGACAAGAAGGAGCGGGACCTCCTCGCCGAGAAGCTCCAGGAGATCGGGGCAGACCACCTTGGCCTTCTGGAGCTGATCGACCTCAAGGGGCGACGGGCCCTGGACCGGGCAATGGAGTTGGCCGAGGACCTGGCCAAAATGTCAGACGCCCTGGCCCCCGAAGAGACGAAGGCGGCCTCCTCCGAAGCTTCATCCTCCGGCGCCGCCGGAGACCGGGCCGCAAGGTCCGACCGGGCCGCGCCATCAGACCTGGATTTAGCCCACTTCTCGGAGCTGGTGGACCTTCTCGCGACCTACGGTGTCGAGGCGACGGTGGACTTTGAGATCGTCCGGGGCCTGGAGTACTACACCGGAACCGTCTTTGAGATCTACGCCTCGGGCCTCGGCGCCCAAAACCAGATCTGCGGCGGCGGGACCTACATGCTCGCGGGCCTTCTCGGAGGCCAGGAGACGAGGTCGACGGGCTTTGGCATCGGGTTTGACCGGATCATGGAGGTCGTCGCCCTCGACGAGAGGCCGCCGGCACCTGTTGCCGTCGTCTTCGTCCCTCAGGTCCGGTCCGAGGCTGTCAGGGCCGCAAAGGAGCTTCGCGACGCCCTCAATGTCCCCGTCGTCCTGGACGTCATGGGCCGGGGGCTTGGAGCCCAGCTGAAACAGGCGAGCAGCATCGGAGCAGGCTTCGCCGTGATAATAGGTCCAAAAGAGGTCGAAGAGGGGAAGCTCACCCTGAGGGACATGTCCACGGGGTCTCAGGAGAGCCTCGGCCTGAAAGAGATCGCGGAGCTTTTGGCCGAAAAGACCAGCCGCTGACCGTCGAGATGATGGGACAGATAGAATATGGTAGCTAGGGAGCTTTGGGCGAAGGCGGCGCAAGCTCCATAGTATAAGCTCCAAGCTCAGCTTTCAGCCGCCGCCACTCTTCCGACCGACCCGATGATGAGAGACGGACCCAGTCCGGATCGTTATAAGGTCAGAGAAGCCCCAGGTTCTCCAGCTGGACCCGGACGATCTTGACGCCCTCCTCGCACTCGTCGGGCGACTTTCCTCCGGTCACCACCAACTTTCCGGAGCTGAATATCAGGACCACCACCTTCGGAGTCTTAATCCGATAGACGAGGCCCGGGAACTGCTCAGGCTCGTACTCGATATTCTCTAGGCCCAAGCCGAGGGCGATGGCGTTCAGGTTGAGATCGGTCTTGAGGTCGGCGCTGGCGACGATGTTCTGGACGTGGATCTCGGGGTTGAGGTTGACGTCCTCAAACCCGATCGACTTCAGGGTCTGGGCCATGTTGGTGATGACCGTTCTCACGTCCTCGACGTTCTTTGCGCCGGTGCATACCACCTTCCCCGAGGTGAAGATCAGAAAGGCCGCCCGGGGCGATTTGACCCTGTAGACGAGCCCCGGAAACTTCTCCTTGTTGTATTCGGCGCCCTCCAGCTCCGACTCGATCTTGATCAGATCGAACTCCTCGGCGAGCTTTGTCGAGGCGACGACGTTCTCTATGTTGATGGTGGACTCCATAATCACGTCTCTCCGGAAACTCCCTTTTTAAAGTGAGGATATATAAAGCCTTTTTAAAGTGGGGGTATATAAAGTATTGCGGAGTTGACAGAACGCCGGAACGATTTTAGACAAAAAGAGAAAAGCCGCCGATGGGATTCGAACCCATGACCTGCTGATATATCGGGCCGTTTGCCTTACGAATCAGCCGCTTTACCGGGCTAAGCCACGGCGGCACAGGCACACCCGGCATATAGCGGCCGTTCTCAATTTAAGCGTTGCGATCAGTTTCCGACGTCTGCGACCTCCCGAGGAGAAAAACCGCCCATCCAACCCGCAAGGGCTTACGCGGCCTCGGCCAGCTTTTTGACCTCCTCGGCCAGCCTCGGCAGGAATATCCCGATGTCGGTCACAAGCCCTATCGCCTGAGCCGTCCCCCGATCCATCAGCTTCGTCACGGTGGAGGGGTTGATGTCGACGCAGATCGTCTTCACCCTCGAGGGGAGGAGGTTTCCGGTGGCGATGGAATGGAGCATCGTCGCCATCATGATCACCATGTCCACGCCGCGGAGGGCCTCGAACATCGCCTTCTGAGCCTCGACGGTATCGGTGATGACGTCGGGGAGGGGTCCGTCGTCCCGGATCGATCCGGCCAAAACGTAGGGGATCCCCTTTTTGATGCACTGGTACATGATCCCGCCCTTCAATTTGCCGTCTTCTACAGCCTGTTTTATGGAGCCGCTGGCGATCACCTCGCTTATGGCGTAGATGTGGTTTCGGTGGCCCGCCGAGGTCAGGTTTCCGTGAGGGTCCATCCCCAGGCTCGTTCTGAAGAGCTGCCGCTCGATGTCGTGGACCGCGAGAGCGTTTCCTGCGAGGAGGGCGTCGATGTACCCGTCCCTGATCAGCTCTGCCAGGGCCTCAGAGGCGCCGGTGTGGATTATGCCCGGCCCGCCGACCACGGCGATCTTTCCACCGTTCCTTTTCGTGGCCAGGATCTCTTCAGCGAGCTGCTTTACGATCTCGCCGGAGGGGCGCTCCGAGGAGACCTCGTTGGACATGAACTCGAAGAAGGTCTTCTCCCGGGGCCGCTCGGGCGGCACCACCCTCACCCCCCCGGTCCCGACGACGATCATATCGCCCTTCTTGATCTGGCCGATGGGAACGCATATCGCCCGACCCTCTTTGACGATGATCAGGCAGTCCATCTGGATGTCCTCCACCTCCAGCCAGGCTCCCTGGTGCCGGACGTGGGTTAGATGGTTTGTGGTGGAGTAGAAGCCCCGGGGCACCACCTTGTCCTGGGGCGCGATCTCGAGGTGGACGTCCTCGGCCTCGATCACCCGGGCGCCGAGGGGGTGAAGGGCGAGAAGGATCCGGTCGAGGTGATCTTCGTCCTCTCCGGAGATCGCGATCTTCACGTAGCTCGTATCGTGCTTCTTCTTCCCCACCCGGAACGTCTTGATCTCGAACTCGCCGCCCATGCTCATGATCTTGTCCAGCGCCTTGGTGAGCGTGAGCGAATCAATAAGGTGTCCTTCCATCTCTATGTCGCAGGTTTCGCTCATGGTGACCATCCTCAGAGGTCAATCTGATTCCCTAAGAAGCATTCTGTTTGAATTTAACATTTGCCCGATTCCTCCCTCTCGGGGTCACCAGAGCTGCCCCTCGATGACGGACTCGGTCTTGTCGTTGGTGCTCATGACGAGCCTCTTTATCTTCACCAGGTATCCGCCGGGATAAGGTTGAGGCGGATCGAAGATCGCCCGCACCCCCATCCTTCGGAAGTGCTCCTCGAAGTCCGTCGCCGTCTGAAGGTCTTTCACCATTATCTCCACCTCCTGGACTATGGGGTCTTTGGCCATCTTCGCCTCCACCGTCTCCCTCATCGGTCCGAGCATGCTCTTTCCGAGCCGGAGGCACCTCTCTTGAAACTCGGCCTCGGAATCGGACCATTCCGCCGCCTGGAACCCCTCCCGGACGACCCGGGAGAAGAAGAAGTCCTGGCCGTAGTCGTTGTAGTACCGGAAGGCGAACTCCAGGTCTCTGCAGTTGCTCTCGGAGCTTGTGTATTTGATGGGGCTTTTCAGGTTTTCAGGGTCCTTGATGACGACCCCCTCTCTTCCCCGGGCTCCCAGGTCCTTTATGATCTTCTTTATCTCCCCGGCAGCCTCATCGAGCCCGAACTCGCCGAAGAGGCGGACGGACCTGATCCCGTACTCCTCGGCGATGGCGTGAGTCTTCATAGATCCCTCCATATCCCTCTTCCCCTTTCGAGATACGTCGAAGATGTAGAAGTCCATCGACTCGGCGGAGTAGACCTCCTTCGGAACGTAGGGGTTTTTCGGCCCCACCATCTCGCCGCAAAGTACCAGGTCCGGATGGTCACTGAAGACCTCCGGAGGTATCTGATCCCTCGCCACCTCCGTCGAGTAGGGGCAGATGAACCCGCCCCGGGTGAGGGCGATGACGCTTCCACCAACGCCGACGACCCGGACGTTGTGGCCGTTCATCTTCTCTTCGACGACGACTCCATCGGAAAAATGGCGGTTGATGGCGGGCGCAAGCATCATCGCCCGCCTGATCTTCGGGTAGCCGTATACGATCTCGTTTTTGTCGAAGACGACCGTCCCGGCCTCTATGCCGGAGACGGCCTTGTCGAACCTGAGGAGCCGGGGCGCAGGCCAGTCGGAAGATCGGACCACCCGTCCGATCATCCGTTCCATCCTCTCTGGCGATAAGCCCAGCCCGTCCGCCGCGGCCCGAAGGTTCATTTCTGCTTTGCCAGGTAGTCGAAGAAGCACCGCCTGGTCAGCATTCCCACAAGCTCGTTCTTCTGGTTTAAGACCGGCATCCCGCCAAAGTCCAGGTCCAGCATCGTCTTTCTCGCCTCATCAAGGGGCGTGTCGACGAATATCGACTTGACGTCCCGGCTCATGACGTCCGAGACCAGGAGGTTTTTGATCCGCGCCTCCTGCTGGCTGCTGGGGACGAGGTCTCTGAAGGCCCTCAGGGACTTCGCCACGTCCCGTTCGGATATGATCCCCACCAGCTTTCCATTCTCCATCACCGGAAGCCTCCCTACGTCCCGGTCGAGCATCACCCTCCGGACGTGGATCAGCCGATCGGTGGGGGTGGCGGTGAGGGGCGTGCGCATGGCGTCGGCGGCCATCCCCGTCATCCTGATCGCCTTCAGCATGTCTTTCGGCCTCACCCAGCCGAGGATCTCCTCACCTTCCATGACCACCAGAACGGAGGTCTTCTGGAGGAGGAGGACGGCGTCCTCGACCTTCATTTCGGGATCGACCTTTATCACCGAGTCTGATGTTGCGGAGGCGACGTGGAGGGAGGAGGCGGGCATCCCCAGCCTCTGCCTGGTTCCCAGAACCCTCGTGATCTGCCTCATGGTGATGGTGCCGCCGAGTTTGCCGTCGTTGGTGACGAGAAGCCTTCGGAGATCGTGCTTCTCCATGACGTCCAGTGCATGGCCGATCCTCTCCGATTTGTCTATCGTCACCGGCGTCGACATTATATCCTTTATAAGCATGTTAAGACCACCTCGCCACTTCGGCGGTTATATCCCGGGTCGAGAAGAAGCCCACAACCCTCTCATCGTCCACCACCGGAAGGCCGCATATCTCCTTATCGAGAAGGATCTTGGCGGCGTCCACGGCCTTGACCTCGGAGTTGGTGAATAATATCGGGTAGGACATTATGTCCTCAGCTACGAGAGGTACCTCCTTTACGTACCTGTACCCCTTCCTCCCGGCGGTGCTCTCCTTCCTCGCCATCTTGATGCTCTTCCCCTTAAGCTCGTCCTTGGCGTCGGAGACTCCCGATATGGCGAGGTTGGTATGGGTGATCACCCCGACAGGGGTGGCGTTGTCCTCGCAGACCACGACCCGATCGACGCCGTTCTCAACCATCTCCTCCAGAACGTGGTCGAGGGTGTGGTGCCTGTGGACGCTGACGACGCCCTGGGACATCAGATCGCTCACCTTGGAATCGGGATTTTTCTCGACGAAGTAAGAGAGGAGGTCCCTTGAGGTTATGATCCCCACGATCTCTCCACCATCCCTCTCCACGGGCAGGCCGTCTATCCCGTTCTCGTCCATGATCTCTGCTGCCTGTTCTACGGTGGCTCCGGGGTAGATGGTGATGGGCCGGTCGGTCATCACCAGCCTGATGGGGACTTTGCTGATGGGGCGCCTCCGCCACTCCGGGGCGGCCTGGCTCAGCCGATGTGATATATCGTGTTTGGTGACAATTCCCGCCAGCTTTTCACCGTCCATCACGAGGAGCCTGCTTATGTAGTGCTTGAGCATCAGGTTCCTCGCTCGCTGCACAGGCTCTTCCTTGTCGATGACGTAGACGGGAGATTGCATGTAATCCTTTACCTTGCTCATGGTATGATCCCTCGTTTCTCCTCCGCAAATGCCCTGATGAAGTCTCTTTTGGTGATGATTCCCACCAGCGATCCGTCGTCCATGACCGGCAGGGCTCCGACGCCCTTATCCATCATGGTCTCCGCCGCCGTGCCGAGGTCCGCCTCTTTCGTTGTGGATACAAGGTCTCTTCGGACCAGGATCTTTATCTGCTGGCTCATGACATCCCTGATGTCGCCGGTCACCACTTTCCCGAACGCTTCGCCGGTTCCCAGGTACCTCATGATGTCCGAGGCCGTGACCATGCCGATCAGGATGGAGTCCTGGACCACGGGGAGCTTTCGGAAGCCACCCTGCTGGACCATCATCCTGGTGGTCTTCTCGATGGAGATCGAGCCGTTGGCGGTGATCACGTTGGGGCTCATGAACTCCTCGACCTTGATGCCGGTGTTCACCCCGGCCACGAGCTTTGCGAAGTCGTGCTCTGTGACCAGGGCCTTTATCCTGTTATCCTCGTCCACCACGGGCAGACCGCCCACGCTCTTTTCGTACATCAACTTTAGGGCGTCTTCTACGGAGGACTTCTCGGTGATGGATATGAGCCTCGGGCTCATGATCTCTCTGATGTCGGCGTTGATGGCTGCGAGGATGTTTCCTTCATACTTCTTCTTCAGCAGGTTGTGTCTTATGCCGCCGCCGAGGAAGTCGACGACATCGACGCCGGTGACGAAGCCGAGAAGCCGCCTCGTTCCAGGATCGGCTATCGGCAGCCTCCCGAAGCCGTAAGAGGTCATGATCTTGATGGCTCCGATGATGGTGGTGGTGGGCGGCGCCGTCACCACGTCTGCGGTTGCAATGGTGAGAACGTCTCCTGCGCGCTTGGCGGCTCTCGAATCGAACTGGACTGGTCCCCTGTCCATAGCTCCTGGCATCCTGATCTTCCGATCATCTGATGGTCTCTTCATGGTCGCTCACCAAAGATGGCTTTGATCACGTCGTATCTGTCGATTATTCCCACGAGCTTGCCGTCGTCGACTACGGATATTCTGCCGATCTCGCGATCCAGCATCGTCTTTGCGGCATCGCGAAGGCTCGCCTCAGGACTTACGCTGAAGAGAGGCGTGCTCATCAGTTTTTCCACTTTCATTACGTCCTTGGTATCTTTGCTTATCCGGGCTCCGCCAGTCTTCAGTATGTCGAAACGGGTGATCATCCCGAGGGGTTTGCCCTTCTCATCCACCACGGGCATCCCCGTGAAGTCGGAGTCGAGCATGGCGTCCCAGACCCTGGCGACGGGGTCGGCGGGGCTGCAGGTCTTCGTCTCGGCGTTCATGACCTCCTTGACCATTTTTCCGGCCAGCTTCTCGGGGTCGATCTTCTTGAAGATGTCAATGGGGCTGACCACGCCCTGTAAGCGCCGGTCTTCCAAAGATCTGACCACAGGCAGTATCGCATAATTGGCCGAGAGCAAGAGCTTCGCAGCCTCTTCGAGTTTCGTTTCGGCGGTCACCAGAGGGGCTTCCACCGAGAAGCCGGAGACGGTGACGTTCGAACGGGTCGAAGCTATCTTCAGCATATCCCGGTCGGTGACGATGCCGGCGACGTATCCCTGGCCGTCCTTTATCGGCAATCCCCGCAGCTGGTTGTCGCGTATCAGCTGCCGCGCCCGGGTAACGAAGTCGCCCTCCTCCACGCTGACCGGATCCGTTGACATGATCTCCCCAACTAAAACTCCCATATTGCGCCCTCCTGCACAACTCCGGATAATTCCAAAATGTTCATCTATTCCCGTCTCTGCAGCTCCAGCAGAGAAGCTCGCCGTTGACCGCTTCCAGAGAGTCGGAGATCTGACCGCACCGCTCGCAGATCCCCCTTATCATCTCCCTCTGCTCCTCGAAATGGACGCTATCTCGGTGCATCTCTATGAGGTGGCTGAGGATCTCTCCCATGCCGATCGAGGCCGACCCGGAGACGAGGTCGGTGTCGGTGATTATGCCCAAGAGCTTCCCCTCACTCGATATTACCGGAAGCCTCTTCACCCCCGATTTGAGCATCTTTATGGCGGCGTCGCTCAGGCTTACGTCGGGATGGACGGTGATCAGGGGCGAGGACATCACATCTCTCACCTTCACGCCTTTTGGGTCTGCGGCCCTGGCAACGATCTTTCCGACCAGATCTCGTTCAGTTATGATCCCCGTCGGCTGGTCGTCGTGAATCACGATCAAGCTGCCCACGTTTGCGGAGAACATCTTGTTCGCAGCCTTCACCACATCAACCTCGGAATCGACGGTGATCACAGGTCGGGCCATTATATCCCGCACCGGAATCTCTGTTTCCATGCTTGTCACCTCCGCGGCAGATTGCCGTTCTTATTAAAGAGATCCCACTATAAAAGGATCACTGCATCCTTTTCTCTCGAATTCAAAACATATTATAATTCCGTCATTCTGAAATGTGACCGAGGATGTGATCTATCTCAGCTAGGATCAGCTCGACCCCGAGGCGGGCTGCCGAGGGGGAGCCGGGAAGGCAGAAGACGGGCGCGCCCCCGACCACACCCGCCGAGGCCCTGGTGAGTATCGCCCTCGTACCCACCTCTTCGAGGCTCTTCAGCCTGAAGACCTCCCCGAAGCCGGGGATCGTCTTCTCGAATAAGGGCTCTGCCGCCTCGATCGTCAGATCCTTGAGGGCGAGGCCCGTGCCGCCGCAGAGGATGAGGACGTCGGCCTCTGATGTCAGGATCGCCTCCCTCACCGGCTCCACACCGTCAGGGATGAGCCGATATGTGAAACTTCGGCGGGCGTCCCCGAGCCGGTCCAGGATCGCCCGGCCCGAGAGGTCTTCGGCCTCCTCCGGCTTTGCCACAGGCCCGAACTTCTCGAACCGGGAGGTGCTCACGACGACGACCTCGATCTTCATGATCTATCTTTCGTTTCAAAAGGATAAAGCTCTTCTCCATCCTCGCCAACGGTTTTATCTCAGGAGGTCGATTCTGGCCACCATGGCGCTTCTGGCGGTGGACGTGGGCGCGGGAACCCAGGACGTCCTCCTCTTCGAGGAGGGCATGCCCCCCGAGAACTCGGCCAAGATGGTGATGCCGAGCCAGACGGTGATCGTGGGAAGAAAGATCGATGGGGCGAGGCTTCGGGGACGGGACGTCTTTCTCACCGGAACGACGATGGGGGGCGGAGCCTCCGTCCGAGCTGCAAAAAGGCATTTGGAGGCGGGGTTGCGGGTCTTCGCCACCCCGAAGGCGGCCCTGACCTTCAACGACGATCTGGAGCGTGTCAGGAGGATGGGGGTTCTGATCGTTGAGGATGCCCCACCGGAGGCCGAGGTGGTGGTGATGGGCGACCTCGACACGCCGGCCATAAGGGCGACCTTCGAGGTCTTCGGCCTTGATATGCCGAAAGATGTGGCCGTCGCCGTCCAGGACCACGGCTACTCACCCGACAGGAGCAACCGGATCGTGAGGTTTGAGGAGATGGCGCGGGTCCTCGATTCTGTTGGAGATATCCGATCCTTCGTCCACCGCGATCCGCCGCCCCTCTTCAACCGGATGGTCGCCGTCAAAGAGATGCTGGACGGTGCGGGGCTTTCCTCGCTCGTCATGGACACGGGCCCGGCGGCGATCTTCGGCGCGGTCCAAGACCCCCGGTCGAGAGAGCCGGCCCTCGTCCTGAACATCGGAAACGGTCACACCATCGGGGCGGTGGTGGCCGGGGAGAGGATCACAGCTCTCTTCGAGCACCACACCTCGGCCCTGACGGCGGAGAAGCTCCTCCGTTTCTCGAAGAGGCTCTGCGATGGAACCATTAAGAACGGCGAGGTCTTCGAGGACGGGGGGCACGGGGCCCACGTGGTCGAGGCGCCGGGGGCGGAGAAGATCAGGTCCGTGGTTGTGACGGGCCCGAATAGGGAGAGGTTCATCGGGTCCGGCCTCCTCGGAGAACTGGGCCCCGTCATCTCCGCGGCCCCAGGCGGGGACATGATGATCGCGGGCTGCATCGGCCTCGTGGAGGGCTGGAAGGCTTTGAGGTGAAAGGCGATGGCGCAAGAGATCGGAAGAGGCGCAGAGGCGGTGATAACCCGGGACGGAGACCGCGTTACGAAGGTGAGGCTGCCGAAGGGTTACAGGATGCAGGCCCTCGACGAGAGGATCAGGCGGGAGAGGACGGTGATGGAGTCGCGGATCATCTCGGAGGCCCGGAGGTGCGGGGTTCCTACTCCCATCGTCCTGGACGTCGACCAGTTCAGCCTCACCATGGAGCACGTGGAGGGGACGAAGCTGAAGGAGGTGATCGACCCCGATTTATCCGAGCGGGTGGGGGAGCTGGTTGGAAGGCTCCACGCTTGCGGGATCGTTCACGGCGACCTCACCACCTCCAACATGATCCTCCGGGGGGAGAAGATCTACCTCATAGACTTCGGCCTCGCCTTCCATGACCAGAGCATCGAGGCCCAGGGGGTGGACGTCCACGTATTTTTCCAGACAGTCAAGAGCACTCACGACCGTCCCGAGGAGCTGATCTGTGCCTTCGGCATAGGTTACGCCAAAACCTACTCGCGGGCCGGGGAGGTTTTAAAGCGGGTCGGGGAGATCGAGGCGAGGGGAAGATATCTCTGACCAAATCATTAACTTTATGTAGTAAACGACTCGTAACAAGAATGATCTCAGAGCTGTTAGTTCCAAAGTGGTGATGGTACATGGCAGAAGATGATGTGGTATTCGTCGGCAACAAACCAGTGATGAACTACGTATTGGCAGTGGTCACCCAGTTCAACAGCGGCGCGAAAGAGGTGAAGATCATGGCCAGGGGACGAGCGATATCCAGAGCCGTGGACGTGGCAGAGGTATCAAGAAGCCGCTTTTTGGGGGACGTCAGCGTCAAGGACATCCAGATCTCCACCGAGACCATGAATACCGATCGGGGAGAGACGAACGTCTCGGCCATCGAGATCACCCTCTCGAAGTGAAGTCGAGCCTTTCGAGCCTTCTTTCTGGAGCGCGGGTTGGCATTGACCACCAGGATCGGCGTCATCTCCTCCGGTCGCGGGGAGAACGCGAGGTACATCATCGAGGCTGCCCGCTCGGGATACATCCCCGCCGAGGTAGCGATAGTCCTGGCGGACCAGCGGGACGCCGGAGCCCTGAGGATAGCCCGCGATCTCGGGGTTGAATCCCACTTCGTCGACCCCTCGGGCTTCTCCCGGGTCGAGTACGAAGCTCTTCTCATCGACCGTCTCGACCGGGCCGGGGTCGACCTCGTCGTCCTCACGGGGTACATGAGGATCCTCTCTCGGGAGTTCGTCCGGCACTTCAAGAACAGGACGATCAACATCCACCCAGCCCTCCTCCCATCCTTCCGGGGCCTTGACGCCTTCCAGCAGGCTCTCGACTACGGCGTCAAGGTGACGGGGACGACGATCCATCTCGTCGACGAGGAGGTCGATCACGGACCCATCATCCACCAGGTTCCCGTGGAGGTGAGAGACGACGACACCCACGATAGCCTGAAGGCGAGGATCCAGGAGGCAGAGTACAGGGCCTATCCCGAGGCTCTCAAGCTCTTCATCGAGGGAAGGCCGAAGGTGGCTGGAAGGAAGGTCGTCTTTGAGGAAAAGGAGGCTGACGGATCTTGAAGACTTTATGGGCACCCTGGCGGATGGATTACATCTTGAGCGACAAGTCGGGCGACTGCATCTTCTGTGAGAAGCAGGAGGAGGACCGGGACGCTGAGAACCTGATCCTCTACCGGGGTCAGCACCACTTCATCATCATGAACGCCTACCCCTACAACAATGGCCACATGATGGTCGTCCCCCGCCGCCACACCTCAAACCTCACCGGCTGGAGCGCCGAGGAGAGGGCCGAGTTCCTCGAACTGGCCGACCTCGGCGTCGAGATTCTGAAAAGGACGATGAACCCCAACGGCTTCAACATCGGGATCAACATGGGCGAGTGCGCTGGGGCGGGGATCGCAGACCACATCCACCTTCACATCGTCCCGCGCTGGTCTGGCGACTGCAACTTCATGCCGGTCTTCGCGGACACGAGGGTCATCCCCGAGCACATCCAGGCGACTTACGAGAAGCTCCGGGCGGCGCTAAAAGAAGTTCTGGGCTGATCGATCTATTTTTCTGGTGGTCACAGGTCAGCCGCTCGGCTTCGGATCCCCGATCTTCTTCGCCTCGACGAGCCGGAAAGAAACGCCTCTCCTCTTTAGCTCTTCAGTCACCTCTTCCATGAAGACCCCCATCCCGGCGACGTGTTCGTGATCCTGAGGCCGGATCTTCCCTCCGATGTAGCCTGAAGTCGTTGAATTCGCGCCGCAGCTGGGACTGTCGGCCACGCCGACCACTTCGATCTCGTATCTTTTCTTCGAAAGTTGCTCGATCAGGTCTGCGTGGTGGCTGAAGATCTCGCGGCAATATCGCCGGTAAGAGGGGATATCGATCTGGTTTTTGGTGACGGCCCACCGGTCGAGGCCGAGGAGTCCCGCCTCGGGGCAGAGGAGCTGGATGATGGGCGGCTCGGGCCGAAAGTCGACGGGTCGGAGGCCAGGAAGCCTCGTCTCGGGGTTCATGAGGCAGTGGGCCACCACCCGGATCGTCGTCATCCTTCCCGACCCGTCTCTTCCGACCCAACCCGCTTTTCGAGGACATCTTTTATGTGACGATAAAACCGGACGCCGTCGGTCTCGTGGTAGAACCGGACGTCCTCGGCGGCATCCCCTATCCTGATCTTCAGTGTGTTGTCCTGAAACTCCTTGACGTACTCGATCCCCGTGATTCCCGAGAGGGGAAACCTGTCCATCCTGTTTCTGAATAGGCCAGATCGGACGAAGATCAGGTTTTTATCCGTCACTGCGATCCAGGAGGAGATCTTCGCCTCGTCGAAGGCCCCGATCCGCGCGAAGGCCATCGCCTTCTCATCCTGGTACCTTTTGGGAACGGCCGGAAGGGCCATGACGGGGACCTCGCCAGCCCGCACAAGGTCCTCCAGGGCCTTTCTGATCTTCTTCGGGAGATTCTCGGGTGCTGCTTCAATTTCAGCCATGGTGGATCCGATTCGAATTTGACTTCTGCAGAGTTCGTGGCAGAATTCAGGTTACGATCTTATCGAGGGCGTCCTTCTCGAGAGCGATCCTGACCTCTCTCATCAGCCTTCTGCCGGTGCTCATGGACGTCCTCCAGAGGGCGTTTCCGTAGGGGTGGCCCACGGCCATGTGGACGTTCGTCCCGCCACCGATCCGGGGAGCGACGTCGTAGATGAAGAAGTTCAGGTCCTTGTCTACGCAGGTCTGGAGACAGAAGGGACCTATGATCCCGGGGCTGTAGTGCTCCTTCGTCGCCTCGACGTACTTCTCCGCGAGTTCGAAGGCCTTCTCAAGAAGGGACTCGCGGAGGGTCGCAGAGTTGTGGCCGCAGACGGTGTACTCGGGGCTGATCTGGGCCTCGTTGAGGGTGAGCTGCTGGGGGGCGGGAAGCCGGACGTGGCCGTCGAGGCTCGACTCGAACCGCCAGTCGATGCCGATGAGCTCGATCTCTTCCAGGATCGGCGAGTAGAAGAAGTCGAGGTTGAAGACCGGACCGATGACGTACCTCTCGATCCTCGCGAGGTCCAGGCCGTCCTGGTCGATGACCCCCTGCTTGAGGAGGAGGTCCGACTTCTCGCGGTACTCGTCGTAGCTCGCGGCGGTGAAAAAGCCTCTCTCCAGGGTCTTGACGGCGTGAGGAAGCTTCACCATCACCAGCTCGTCGATCTCCTCGGGCTCCACCGTCTCCGGGAAGGGGAGGCCAGCCTTCTCCAGGATCCAGTAGTAGTCCTGCTCTTCACCCCTCTCCTCGGAGCGGAGAAGGTTTCTGCTCCCGAGGAGCGGCACCTCAAACTCGTCCTCGACCGAGTCGATCCCGCAGTAGGAGGTGAAGGACCGGTTCGGAACGAAGAGGACGTTCTTCGATATCAGGGCGTCCTGCTGCTCTCCCCTGATCAGGTCTGTGAATCTGTTGAGGATTCGGACCTCGTCGACGACGCCGCTTGCGACCTTGCCATTCACCCTCTTCGTTCTGAAGTACTTGGCGTAGGTCTTCTCCCTCCCCTTCTGGCATACTGCGAGGGTCCGAAACCCCTCCTCTATGGCCCCGTCACAGGTGTCCAGGGCCGAGTGAGAGGCGACGACCCCGATCATCGGGTCGCTGAGGTCGTACCCCTCTAAAATTTCGAAAATTTTGCTGCGGTCGATCAATTCAAAGCACCTCAAAATGATCTGGTCTCTGTACCGACCTAAAGAGGTACTCACTTATGAATCTGACTGTCATGCTCCTCCGTTCTCGACCGACGCGGCGTAAAGCTCACCTTTTCCATTATCCACCATATCCCCCAAAAACTTCTTGAGACTCAGCCCGTCGATCTCTACCGTCTCCTGGTACTGGTAGGAGGGAAGGACCCTTGCCCGTCCCCGGACGGTGATGCTGCCGCTCGCCATCTCGGCTCCGGGAAGGTGGGCGTCGCCGCCGATGACGATCACGCCGCCCCGGTTCGCGATCCCCGGAAAGTCGCCGGAGTTACCGAGGACGGTGATCTTCCCGCCGCATAGATGCTCGCCCAGATAGTCCCCGGCGGACCCCTCGATCAGGATCTCGCCTCCGCGCATCCCGCAGGCTTCGCCGCGGTACCCGGCTCCTACGTAGTCGCCAGCGTTGCCCAAAACGATGATCTTCCCGCCGCGCATCTCCCGGCCGAGCCAGTCTCCGGCCCGCCCTCCTATCTCGATCTCGCCGCCGACCATACCGTTTCCGGCGTGCATCCCGAGATCGCCATCGGCTGCGATCCGACCGCAGGTCATATTCTCACCGACCCTTTTTACCTTTGAGAAGTCGCCGGAAAGGCTGATCAGCGTCTCCTCAGGCTTTGCGGGGCCGTCGTCTCCGGAGATATCGAAGAGGTCGGAGAGGATCACCTTTCTGTTCCCCTCCCAGACCTCTATCCTCTCAATCTCCTCGATGGATAGAGGTGCGAAGACGTCGGGGCTTATTTTCTCAGCCTCCACCGGGACCCTGAACTCCCGCCGCGGCACAATCGCGATCTCTCTCATCTAGATCACCCCCGCCTTCACGACCCGTGGATGGGTGACGTAGGCGTCCTGGACCATGTAGTTTGACATCTGGATGCTGTAGTACTTGGCGAACTTCTCGACGAGATCCGCTCTGACCTTCGCCGCCTGATCTTCGGGGACCGAGGCGTCGACCCAGTAGGTTCTCCCCTGGGGCACGGCCACAATCTCGCCGTCCCTGGAGACGACCTCGCCTCCCTTGATGGTGTACCTGGCCTTCGCGAGGGCCGCCTTCACCTTCCTGTGATCCTTCGATGGGTCCACATCGGTCGGGTTGATATCGTAGATTGTGACGTCCCCATCCGCCCCCAGTCCCAGGTGGCCCTTCTCCGCGAGGCCCAGGATCCTGGCTGGAGCGGCTCTCGTCACGATGGCGACGTCGTTCCAGTCCATCTCCCTCTCGATGGAGGGAAGAGACGACCTCTTGGATGCCAGGTCGTGGAGGGTTGCGAGTTCTTCCTCCCTCTTCGCCCGGCTCATCAAAAGGCTGATCACCTCCGGGTAGTTGACGAAGGGACCACCATTGGGGTGGTCTGTGGTCATGATCAACTGCCAGGGGTCGTTCGTCAGAAGGGCTAGCTCCAGGCCTATCGCCCACTGGATCGCGTTTATCGGCATCTTCCTCCCGTAGACGAGGGGTACGACGCCGCTAGACTCCTCCAGCTCGATGTCGTGGTTTGACCACTTGGCGTGAAGGAGGCGGGCGTTCCCGTACTCCAGGGGCGCGTCGGCGGTCATGGTGGTGGCGGACCCGAAGATCAGCTGGCCCATGTCCATGGTGAACTGGCCGTGGCGGTTGTAGTAATCGGCGATCTCGGGGGCCTTCGACTCGAAGTCTCGCCAGCCGGTTCCGCCGTAGGCGGAAAACTGCATGTGGGTGACGTGGAGGACCTGACGGTCGCAGGAGGCTGCGATGTCCTCGACGGCCTTGAGGGTCTCGAGGGTCGTCTCGTAGTTTCCGGGCTTGCCCAGGTTGTTGGTGTGGAGGTGGACGGAGTGGGGCAGCCCCAGGATCTCGTTTGCCCTCATCAGGCATCTTATGATCTCTCTTGGAGTCACGCCGAAGTTCGGGACGGGGTCGTCGATCCCCTTGACGTTTCCGCCGAAGCCCCAGGCCTCGCCCCCGCCGGGGTTCACGACCTTGACGCCGTAGCCGCGGCTGGCACGAAGGCCCCAGGCTACGAAGGCCGCGAGCTTATCGAGGTCGCCGTCGCGGACGCACTCCAGGACCTCCCAGTTGTTCCCGAAGAGGGTGAGGGCCCCCTTGTCGACGATGGGGATCTCCTCCAGCTCCTCGTGGGTGTGCCTCGACTCCAGGATCGGCGTCGCCGCCTCGAAGGCACAGGTGTAGCCCAGTCGGGCGTACCGGTAGCCGATGGCGTAGCAGTTCGGGACTGTGTAGCCGGTCGAAGGCCGCAGGAGCTTTGTCCTCGGCTCGATCCCGCGCCTCCCGTCCTCGGGCCGCATGATCCTGCCGCTGTTCACCTTCGCCCCGGCGATGTGGGCGTGGGCGTCGACCCCGCCCGGCATCACCAGCATCCCCCGGGCGTCGATCTCGTCGCCATCGCGGGACTCTTCGACGACCTTGCCGCCCTCGATAGAGATGTCCATCTCCTCGCCATGGACTCCGTTTTTGGGATCGTAGACGAACCCGCCCTTAATTATCATCGCCGAGCCTCCTCACTCGATCAAGAATATTTTGAATGATCTCCTCGTCCGTCGGATATGGGGAGTCCACGACCTTCTTCATCCGCAGGGAGAGGCCGTCCATCCGGTAGGCCGTCCCCTCGGCCTCGACGCCGCATACGGCGCTCGGTATCACCACGTCCGCGAGAAGGGTCGTGGGGTTTGGGAAGGGGTCGATCTGGATCACCGGGATATCGGCCATCCCCTCGACGGTCTTCCTCGGGAAGTTTGAGACAGGGTCTGCGGCGACGACCAGCATCGCGTCCGCCTCCCTCCTCGCGAGGAGGTCGCAGGCCGCGGTCTCGCCGGGGTTGAAGTAGGGCGCGCCCCGGGAGAAGTCGACGGACATCGGAAAGCCCGTCTCCCAGGCGGAGACCTGGCCGAAGCCCGCCACGTTGTAGTGGCCCCTCATCGCCATCACCACGAACTTTGTGAAGCCGTTCAGGTCCGTCACCAACGAGAGGGCGTTGTCGACGTTCTTGTACCGGCCCCGGCTGTGGGTCATCCCCAGGCCGAAGAGGATGGCTCCAAACTTCGCTCCCTTCATCATCGCCGCCGCCTCTTCCAGGTCCGCTTTCGCGACATTCGCCACCTTCTCGGGGACGAGGTCGCCCTTCCCTGCCACGATCATCCTTAGGGCCGAGATCACCTCGTAGTCGGTCCCCGGCCTTATCAGAAGGAACTTGTCGGCGTTCTTCGCGGTCCTCGTCTCCCGGACGTCGACGACGATCACCTTTCTTCCCTTCCTGCCCTCGGAGGTGAACATGCCTGAAGAGTTCGAGGAGTATCGGAGGGTGTGGCGCGGATGGGCCTCGGCGGGGTTTGCGCCCCAGAATACTATCAGGTCTGCCCTGTTTTTGATCTGGCCGAGGGTCGAGCCCGCAAGCCCCTTCTCCTCGATACCGATGATCGACGGGCCGTGGCATACGGTGGCCGTTGAATCGATGACTCCGCCCACCTCCTCCGCCAGGAGGATCCCCTTTTTGTGGGTCTCGCAGACGGTGGAGCACCAGCCGTAGAGGAGGGGCCTCTTCGCCTCCTTCAGGATCCGGGCGGCCCGGTCGTAGGCCTCCTCATATGTCGTCTCCACCAGCTCTCCGTCCTTTCTCACCATCGGGGCCTTCGTCCTCTCGTGCCCCAAAATCTTGCTCGACCCCAGCTTGCAGGCTCTCTTGACCCCGACGATTTTGTCGTCTTCCACCTCGACCTTGATGTCGTCGCAGAGGCAGCCGCAGAAGGGGCAGAGAACGTCTTCTGCCATCAAGACGCATCACCTCTCGTCTTCAGATCGGCAAATAGCTCCCGGACGTCCATCACTGGCATCTTCGTCTCCTCCACCTCGGCCTCGACCCCCTTGAACTGGGGGGTTCCGCATCCGCCGGTCTCGGGCCCCACGACGGCGTTGGCCCAGGGTCCCATCGGTATGAAGATTACCCCCGCGGGGAGGCCCGCGTCCATCTTGGCCGAGACGACGACCTCACCGAACTTCGTCCTCACCAGGACGTTTCCTCCCTCGGATACGCCGAGGGAGTTGTAGTCCCCCTCGGATAGGGTGCAGAAAGATGTGGCCTTGAAAAACTGGGGCGACATCTTCGCCTCGCAGGTCGCACCCTGGCCGAGGGTGCGTCCAGAGATCATAATCGCTTTCAACAGAATCACCATCAAACTTGAACTCCACTCGTCTTGGACATCCAATGGCTATATATTGTGCGGTCTGTCCCCGATGGGTCCCTAATTTGCGTCACAGAATGCGGTTCTAGCTATGCATTTTACGTCTGATGTAGCCGAGACACCATCAGCCCGTTCTCCCCTCTTTTGGCGGCATGAGCTATCGCTAGGAGAAAATCTAAATAGTTTAAACCATAAATTTTCGGATCAGTTCTTCGCGGGACTGAAGGGGTTATGAGCTAAAGACCCACTTCCCATTCGTTCAACCGTTGAAGAATAAACAGATTTTTCGGGGCCCTCTTAAAGGGGGTGGTGCAAGATGGACGAGAAGATTGAGAGGAGGATGAAAGGCTGCCTTTTAGGCGTCTCATGGGCTGCTTTATTGGTGAGTCTTTTAGTAGGGGTCGCCCTTGCCTCAGATTCGCAGGATAAGCTGGACGAAGCGAAGGCGAAGCTCGACGAAGCAAAGGCCAAGCTGGCCGAGGCCGAGAGGCTGGAGGATGAGGCGGAGAAGCTGGACGAGCAGGCTGAGAAGCTCTATGAGAAGGTGGAGAAATTCAACGAGCAGGCGGATGAGTTGGAGGAAGAGGGGAAACTTGATCAGGCAGAGAAAAAAAAGGAGATGGCGGCTAAATTTGATGAAGCCGCTTTGGAAAAGCAGACCGAAGCTGCTCTGAAACGTGATGAGGCAGGGACGAAGTACTTCGAGGCCAAGGAGTTGGGGGAAGAGGCGAAGAGCCTGATAGATGAAGCTTTCCCAGAATGAAGCGGTAGGCTTGCGTTTCTCAAGCGGAGGCGGTTTACTAGGAGCGACCGGGTTATCCGCAAACCCGGTCGGTTCGGTATCGCTCCAAAGAGGTTGCCGTCCTCAGATTCGGCCGAAGCTGTGGGTCCCGTCAGATTCGGCCGGCGTCGCTATTTGAAGGATCTGGAGGCTTGATTCTGCGGGGCGATTTCGAGCCTGCGCGAAAATGGCGATCTGGCAGGCCTTCGAACGGTCACCTTAATATACCGCGTTGGCATTGCTAACTAGTCCACTTAAGCTTGGGGGATGGTTTTTGGCAGGCAGAGCTTGGAAGTTCAAAGATGATATCGACACCGATGCGATCATACCCGGACGCTACCTGGTGATCAACGACCCCGAGGGGCTCGCAAAGCACGTCTTTGAGGGCGTGCGTCCCGAGTTCGCCGGGCAAGTCGAGACCGGCGACTTCGTGGTGGCGGGAACAAACTTCGGCTGCGGCTCCTCGCGAGAGCACGCGCCCCTCGGCCTCAAAGGCGCCGGGGTGAAGGCCGTCGTCGCCAAGTCCTTCGCCCGGATATTCTTCCGGAACGCCATCAACATCGGTTTGCCTCTATTCATCTCTGCCGACGTGGACAGGATAGGGGACGGAGATTCCATCGAGATCGATGCCGACGAGGGGGTCATATACAACCGGTCCCGCGGCGAGTCTTATAGGACCACGCCCCTGCCGCCCTTCCTCCAGGAGATCGTGGAGACGGGTGGGCTTGTCGAGTACACTAAGAGGATGGTGAAGTCTGCTTGAATTACAAAGTACCCGTTATTCCTGGCGATGGAATAGGACCTGAGATCGTGGCCGAGGGTATGAAGGTCGCAGAGGCCGCGGCGGAAAAGCACGGTTTTGATCTCGAATGGACGGAGTACTCCCTGGGAGCGGACCATTATCTAAAGACCGGAGAGCTCGTCGGTGAGGATACCCTCAAAGCCCTCTCCCAATACAGGGCGATCTACCTCGGCTCCATAGGCGATCCGCGGGTGAAGCCCGGCGTTCTGGAGAAGGGCGTCCTCCTCGCCATGCGGTTCTACTTCGACCAATACGTCAACCTCCGGCCCGTCAAGCTCCTGGAGGGGATTTGGACTCCCCTCAAGGACAAGGGCCCCAAGGATATCGACTTCACCGTGGTTCGAGAGAACACCGAGGACTTCTACATCGGGATCGGGAGCCGGGCGAAGGCAGGGAAGAGCCGCGACGAGTTCGAGGTGGTCCGGACCCTATACGACGTCAAGTTCGGCCTGGACGTCGAGTCCGACAGCGAAGAGATCGCCTACCAGATAGGGATGATCTCTAAGGAGGGTACCCGCAGGGTCATCAAGTACGCCTTCGACCTCGCCATGCAGAGGAAAAAGCACCTCTCCAGCGTCGACAAGGCGAACGTCCTCTCCGACATCTACGGATTCTGGAGAGAGGAGTTCGAGAATCTTGCGTCCCAGTACCCGGAGGTTGAAACCGACTTCAACTTCGTCGACGCCATCACCATGTGGTTTGTCAAAAACCCTGAGTGGTTTGACGTCGTCGTCGCTCCCAACATGTTCGGCGATATCATCACCGACCTCGGGGCCATGATCCAGGGAGGCCTCGGCCTTGCGCCCGGAGCGAACATCAACCCCGACGGCACCAGCATGTTCGAGCCGATCCACGGCAGCGCCCCCAAGTACAAGGGGATGAACAAGGTCAACCCCATAGCCACGATATGGGCCGGGGCGATGCTCTTGGAGCACTTGGGTGAACGGGCGGCCGCCGAGGACGTTATCAGGGCCATCGAGACGAACATCAAGAGGGGAAAGGTCAGGACCTACGACATGGGAGGAAGCTCGACGACATCGGAGGTCGGCGACGACATCGCGGCCATCGTCCTCGAGAACATCTGATCTGAAGGGGAAAAGGTTTTATGTCGGATGACCATCTCCTAAACAGTGGTATGGGCTGATCTGCTCATGGGGGCTCGTAGCTCAGTTAGGCAGAGCGTCTGGCTTTTAAGTTTTTTGAACGGAGATACCAGGTGGTCGAGGGTTCAAATCCCTTCGAGCCCGCTTATCGCTCATTTCTGGGAAGTGGCCGTATGAAAAAATTCGTGCTGCAGGATCACGAACTGGTGCCGGCCCACATCCTCCTCTCTCCCGAAGAGTCGGAGGAGATGTTGAAGAGTTACTGTGTGGATTCTGCTCAGCTCCCGAAGATCCACGCGACGGATCCGGTGGTGAAGGAGATCGGGGGGAAGGTGGGGGACGTGGTGAAGATAATCAGGAAGAGTCCCACGTCAGGAGAATCGGTCTTTTACAGACTGGTAATCGACTAAGAGGTGTTTTACGGTTTGCTTGACAGAAACGTCCTATATAAGGCCTATTTTACGAAAGACAAGCTGGTCCACCATCACATAAACTCTTTCAACGATTTCATAGATCGGGGCCTTCAGAAGGTAATCGACGAGGTGGGCGTCATCGAGACGAACATCGAAGAAACCTACGTCAAGCTCGGCGCCATCAGGGTGGAGAAGCCGACGGTCACCGAGGCAGACGGCTCGGTGGAGCGGCTCTACCCGAACGACGCTCGGCTTCGAAACCTCACCTACGCTTCGCCTCTGCGCCTTGAGATGACCATCGTCCAGGGGGAGACGGAGAAGGAACCGGTGGAGGCTATGATCGGGATGCTCCCGATCATGATAATGTCCAAGGTCTGCAACCTCTCGGGCCTCTCTCGGGATGAGATGATCGAGTTCGGCGAGGACCCTCTCGACCCCGGAGGATACTTCGTCGTCAATGGGTCGGAGAGGGTGATCATGACTCTGGAGGACCTCTCGCCCAACAAGATCCTGGTGGAGTACAACCAGAGGTATGACGACTTCATCGAGGTGGCGAAGGTCTTCTCCCAGAGGCAAGGATACCGGTCTCTCGTGATAGTCGAGCGGGGCAGAAGGTCCATCCTGGAGGTCTCCTTCCCCTCCGTCAGCGGAAGGCTCAACTTCGTCACCCTCGCAAGAGCCCTCGGCCTTGAGACGGATATGGAGATCGTTCAGGCCGTCTCCGACAACCCCGAGATCATAAAGTTCATGCTGGAGAACCTGGAGGAGGCAGAGGTTGCGACAAAAGAGGAGGCCCTGGAGAAGATCGGGGGCCGCGTCGCCGCCGGCCAGGCGAAGGAGTACCAGAAGAAGAGGGCGGCCTACGTTCTGGATCGGTACCTTCTCCCCCACATCGGGGTCGATGAGGGCGACCGGTACGCCAAGGGCCTATTCCTCGCGAGGATGGCCGAGGCCTGCTTCGAGCTGGCCCTGGGGAAGAGGGGCGAGGACGACAAGGACCATTACGCCAACAAGAGGCTCAAGCTCTCCGGAGACCTGATGGAAGACCTATTCCGGGTAGCCTTCAGCAGGCTGACGAGGGACATCAAGTACCAGCTCGAGCGGGCCAGCATGAGAAACCGCGAGCTGAACGTCATCACCACCGTCCGGGCCGACGTCCTCACCGAGAGGATGATCCACCCCCTCGCCACCGGAAACTGGGTCGGCGGCAGGACCGGCGTATCCCAGCTTCTCGACCGGACTGACTACATGGCGAGCCTCAGCCATCTGCGGAGGGTAATATCCCCCCTCTCCCGGTCCCAGCCCCACTTCGAGGCGAGAGACCTTCATCCCACCCAGTGGGGGAGGATCTGTCCCAGCGAGACGCCGGAAGGCCCCAACTGTGGTCTTGTGAAGAACTTCGCCCAGGGCGTCGAGCTCTCCACCGGGGTCGAGGATTACGAGGACGTAAAGAAGATGCTTTTGAACCTGGATGTGGTTGCAGTGGGTGGTCGTGTTGAGTAGCGCGAGGGTATTTGTCAACGGCGAGTTCGTGGGGACCCATTCCGACCCCCAGGATCTCGTCAAGGAGATGAGACGGCTTCGAAGGGGGGGTCAGATAAGCAACCAGATTAACGTCTCCTTCTTTGCGAGAACGAACGAGATTCTGATCAACACCGACTCCGGAAGAGCCCGGCGACCTTTAATCGTAGTGGTGGGCGGCATTCCCCTCGTCACCGAAGAGCATACAGATAAGCTCCGTCTAGGCGAGATAGCCTTTTCTGACCTGGTGGCCGAGGGGCTCGTCGAGTACCTCGACGCCGAAGAGGAGGAGAACGCTCTCGTGGCCATGTGGGAGGAGGATATCACCTCAGAGCATACCCATCTCGAGGTCGACCCCTCCCTCATCCTGGGGATCTGTACGGGGCTCGTCCCCTACCCAGAGCACAACGCCAGCCCTCGAAACACCATGGGCGCAGGGATGATCAAACAGTGTCTAGGAACCCCCATGGCCAACACCAAGCTCCGACCCGACACTCGGGGCCACTACCTCCACTACCCCCAGAGGTCTCTGTGCAGGAGCAGGACCGCCGACGCCATTGGGTTTGACGAGAGGCCCGCAGGCCAGAACTTCGTCGTCGCAGTCCTCGTCTACGAGGGGTACAACATCGAGGACGCCCTCATTCTGAACAGGGGCTCCATCGAGCGGGGCCTTGGCCGAAGCCACTTCTTCAGGGTCTCGGAGGCCGAGGAGAGAAAGTATCCCGGAGGTCAGGAGGACAAGTTCGAGATACCCGACATGGAGGTCAGGGGCGCCAGGGGGACGGAGGCGTACTCACAATTGGATGACGACGGCCTCGTCAACCCCAACGCCGTGGTGGCCCCAAACGACGTCCTCATCGGGAAAACCTCGCCGCCGCGGTTCCTGGAGGAGCCGACGGAGTTTGGGATAACGCCTCAGCAGAGGCGCGAGACCTCCGTGACCATGAGGTCGAACGAGAAGGGCGTGGTGGACACGGTGATCCTCACCGAGTCCTCCAACGGAAATCGGCTCGCCAAGGTGAAAACGAGAGACCAGAGGGTCCCGGAGCTGGGGGACAAGTTCGCCTCGCGTCACGGCCAGAAGGGGGTCGTCGGCCTGATCGTTCCGCCAGCCGACATGCCCTTCACCGAGTCCGGCCAGGTTCCAGACCTGATCGTCAACCCCCATGCCATCCCCTCCCGGATGACGGTGGGCCACGTCCTGGAGATGATCGGAGGTAAGATGGGGTCTCTCGAGGGAAGGTTCGCCGACGCTACCGCCTTTTTGGGTGAAGAGGAGACGGACATGAGGGGGGCCCTCACCAAGTTCGGTTTCTCCCACACCGGACGAGAGGTGATGTACAACGGCATCAACGGCGAGCAGATCATGGCCGACGTCTTCGTCGGGGTGATCCTCTACCAGAAGCTCTACCACATGGTGGCAGGAAAGATGCACGCAAGGTCGAGGGGCCCCGTCCAGGTCCTCACGAGACAGCCCACCGAGGGGCGTGCCAGAGAAGGCGGTCTCCGGTTTGGTGAGATGGAGCGCGACGTTTTGATCGCCCACGGCGCGGCTTTAGCTCTGAAGGAGCGGCTCGTCGACGAGTCTGACAAGGTGACGGAGCTTGTCTGCAGCCGCTGCGGCATGATCGCCATCCACGATAAAAGGAGGAACGTCGACTACTGCTCGGTCTGCGGCTCGGATACTGAGATCTACCCCGTGGAGATGAGCTACGCCTTCAAGCTCCTGCTGGACGAGATAAAGTCTCTCGGAGTCGCCCCACGGCTGGTTTTGGAGGACGCAGTTTAGGTGTGAACATGACCGTTCCGAAGAGAATTGGCAAGATTAGTTTTGGTCTCATCTCTCCCCAGGAGTTCCGGAGGATGAGCGTAGTGAAGATCATAACCGCAGACACCTACGATGACGACGGATTCCCCATCGAGATGGGGCTTATGGACCCGAGGCTCGGCGTCATCGATCCCGGCCTGCGGTGCAGGTCCTGCGGCGGAAGGCCCGGCGAGTGTCCGGGCCACTTCGGCCACATCGACCTCATAGCCCCCGTGATCCACGTCGGCTTTGCGAAGCTGATAAGAAAGATCCTCCGCGGAATATGCAGGGACTGCTCAAGGCTGATGCTCCTTGAGAACGAGAAGAGGATGTACCTCGAGCAGATCGAGACCCTCGTTCGGCTCGGCCAGACCACCGACGACGTCGTCAACAAAGTCTTCGCCGAGGCCCGAAAGCATAAGGTCTGCCCCTACTGCGGCTCGCCTCAGCTGGAGATCAAGTTCGAGAGGCCCCTCGCCTACGTCGAGGACGGGCACAAGCTCACACCCTCCGACATAAGGGACCGGTTCGAGAAGATCCCCGACGAGGACACCAAGGTGATGGGGATGAACCCCGACACGGCGCGGCCCGAGTGGATGCTTCTCACCGTTTTGCCGGTGCCTCCGGTGACGATGAGGCCGTCGATCACCCTCGAGAGCGGCCAGAGGAGCGAGGACGACCTCACCCACAAGCTGGTGGATATCATCAGGATCAATCAGCGGTTCCAGGAGAACCGTGAGGCCGGAGCGCCCCAATTGATCATCGAGGATCTCTGGGAGCTTCTCCAGTACCACATCACCACCTTTCTCGACAACACCGTATCGGGGGTTCCCCCGGCCCGCCATCGGAGCGGCCGGCCCCTCAAGACCCTATCTCAGAGGCTGAAGGGGAAAGAGGGGCGGTTTCGAGGAAGCCTCTCAGGCAAGAGGGTGAACTTCAGTGCTCGAACCGTGATCTCGCCGGACCCGAACCTCAGCATAAACGAGGTGGGCGTACCCCTTGAGATCGCGATGGAGCTATCGGTCCCTCTGGTGGTGAACACAAGAAACATCGAGGTGATGCGAGACTTCGTGAGACGGGGCGCAGACAAGCATCCGGGCGTCAACTACGTCACAAGAGCCGACAACAGAAGGGTCAAGATCACCGACAGAAACTGCGAAGAGGTGGCCGAACAGATCGAAGCCGGCTGGAGGATCGACCGGCAACTGATGGACGGGGACATCGTCCTCTTCAACCGGCAGCCGTCTCTTCACAGGATGTCGATCATGTCCCACAGGGTGATCGTCATGCCCTACAAGACCTTCAGGCTGAACCCCGCGGTCTGTCCGCCCTACAACGCCGACTTCGACGGGGACGAGATGAACCTCCACGTCCCCCAGACCGAGGAGGCGAGGGCCGAGGCCGAGATCCTGATGCGGGTCCAGGAGAACATCCTGTCTCCAAGGTTCGGTGGTCCCATCATCGGAGGCATCCACGATTACGTCACCGGCAACTTCCTTCTGACCCACGGCGACGTGAGGATCAACCGGCTCGAGGTGATGGAGGTCTTAAAGAAGCTACCCCACCTGGAGCTGCCCGAACCCAGAGGACACGACGAGGAGGGGGAGCCCTACTGGACCGGAAAGCAGATGTTCAGCCTCACCCTCCCGAAGGGGCTCAACCTCGAGTTCAAGGCCTCCTTCTGCAAGAACTGCGACGCATGCAAGCGAGAGTCGTGCGATGACGACGCCTACGTCGTCATTCGCGACGGCGAGATTAAAAGCGGCACCATCGACGCCGCGGCCGTCGGGGCCTTCAAGGGTAAGATCACCGACAGGGTGATCAAGGAGTACGGCCCGACGGTGGGCGCGGGCTTCGTCGACGGCATGACCCAGATGGCGATCCGGGGGATAATGCTGGCGGGTTTCAGCTTCGGGATCGACGACGAGGACATCCCCAAGGAGGCCGAAGACCAGATCTCTGACGTCCTGAACGCCGCCAGGGATAACGTCATGAAGCTGATCAAGGCATACCAGGCGGGGGAGCTTGAGCCCCTGCCCGGAAGGACCCTCGACGAGACCCTGGAGATGAGGATAATGCAGACCCTCGGCAAGGCCAGGGACAACACCGGCTCCATCGCCGGTCGGTACCTGGGCCTCGACAACAGCGGCGTGGTGATGGCCGTCAGCGGAGCCCGAGGATCGATGCTGAACCTGACCCAGATGGCGGCATGCGTCGGCCAGCAGTCCGTTCGAGGCGAGCGGATCCGGCGAGGTTACGACGGCCGAACCCTCCCCCACTTTCGGAGGGGGGATCTGGGGGCCGAAGCTCACGGCTTCGTCCAGTCCAGCTATAAGGAGGGGCTGAACCCCACTGAGTTCTTCTTCCACGCCATCGGTGGAAGGGAGGGTCTCGTCGACACCGCCATCAGGACGTCCCAGAGCGGCTACCTCCAGAGGAGGCTGATCAACGCCCTCCAGGATCTGGAGGTCCAGTACGACGGGACCGTCAAGGAGACGAGGGGCATAATCGTCCAGTTCAACTACGGAGAAGATGGTGTCGATGCCTCGAAGAGGGATTACGCCAGCTCCGAGAACGTTCACCGGATAGTTCAGAGGGTGCTGAGAAAGGAGGGTGCATGAGCCTATCGGAGAAGGAGATCCAAAAGAGGATCGAGAATCTACCCCTGCCCCAGAGCATCAAAAAGGCCCTCGAGGGCGAGCTGAAAGAGGTCGAGATCTCCGATGAGGAGTTCGCAGAGGTCGCAGACCTGGTGGTGGCCGATTACGAGCGATCCAAGGTCGAGCCCTGCGAAGCGGTAGGGGTCGTGGCGGCCCAGTCCATCGGCGAGCCCGGCACTCAGATGACGATGCGAACCTTCCACTACGCGGGGGTCGCCGAGATCAACGTCACCCTCGGCCTTCCGAGGCTGATAGAGATCGTGGACGCGCGAAAGATCCCCAGCACCCCCACCATGACGATCCGGCTGGAGAGAGAGTACGCCCTCGACCGGGACATCGCAAGGGAGGTGGCCTGGTCGATCGAGTCGACAAACATCCTCCATCTCGGGTCGATAGCTACCGACCTCGCGGAGATGAACGTGGTGATCGAGCTGAATGAGGACGCAATGGTCCAGAGGAAGATCACCGCCGAAGAGGTGGCAGATAGGCTCGCCGAGGGTACGAAGATCTCAGCGGATCAGCGCGGAAACCAGATCATAATGACGCCGCCGGAGCCATCTTACCGAGATCTCCTCCAGCTCGTCGAAAAGATCAAGACGATCTCTCTCAAGGGGATCGAGGGTATAAACAGGGTCGTGATCAGGAAGGAAGGGGACGAGTACGTCCTCTACACTGAGGGCTCGGCCCTGAAAGACGTCATCTTGTTTGAGGGGGTCGATCCCGCCAGGACGAAAACAAATAATATAACTGAGATCGGCGATGTCCTGGGAATAGAGGCGGCCCGAAACGCCATAATAAACGAGGCCACCGACACGTTGCGAGAACAGGGTCTCTCCGTCGACGTGAGGCACATCATGCTGGTGGCGGACATCATGACCTGCGATGGAGAGGTCAAGCAGATCGGGCGCCACGGCGTATCTGGAGAGAAGGCTAGCGTTCTCGCGCGGGCCGCCTTCGAGGTCACCGTCAATCACATCCTCGACGCCGCAGTTCGCGGAGACGTGGACGATCTCAGGGGAGTGACTGAGAACGTCATAGTGGGCCAGCCGATCCAGCTGGGAACGGGCGACGTTCAATTGGTCGCAAAACGATGAGGTAAAAGGATGATAAACATTGATAGAGCGCTCAGAAGTTCGATCAGAACCGGTAAAGTTGTTCTCGGCTCAAACCTAACCGTAGAAGCAGGGGCCAGCGGGCAGGCTAAGCTGGTCATCAGCGCCATCGACTGTCCGGAGGAGGTGGCAGTCGAGCTGAAGAAGGTCGACGTGCCCGTCTACAACTATTCGGGCAGGGGAAAGGATCTGGGCTCCGCTTGCGGAAAGCCCTTCTCGGTGGCGGCTCTGGCGGTGATAGAGCCCGGCGAATCTGAGATAATGGCGCTCCTGAGGGAGATCAGAGGTATCGAGGATGAGTGAGTTCAAGCTTACCACCGAAGGGATAAGGTACATCGCCCTCTTCGAAAGCTTGACCGGTGGTGTAGCCAGAGACTGCATCATCGACGACGAGAACGACCGGATAATATTCGTCATCAAGAAGGGAGACATGGGTGCTGCCATCGGGAGGAAGGGCAGCAACATCAACCGGGTGAAGAAGTCGATAGGAAAGCAGATCGAGATCGTGGAGCACAGCGACGACGTCAAGGAGTTCCTGGAGAACGTCTTCCAGCCGGCCTCGATCAAGAACGTGACGATCGTTTCGAAAAACAATAAGCGATTGGCTTATGTAGAAGTAGCAAATAGGGACAAGGGCATCGCCATAGGCCGGGATGGCCGTAACATATTAAAGGCCAAGATGCTCTCTTCGAGGCATCACGGCGTAGACGACATCATAATCCAGTAAAAAAATAACCCGGCGCTCAAGCCTATGTCGGCTCTGAGGTCGGAGGGCCAACCGTTGGCGATGATATAGCACTCAACTAGGTGAAATAATGGGAAAGGGAATGTACGCGGCCAGGAAACTGGAGAGCGACCGCAAGAGCTTCCGGTGGAGTGATCTGAACTACAGCCGGAGGGCACTGAAGCTGAACGTCAAGGCAGACCCCCTGGGCGGGGCGCCGAGGGCGCGAGGCATAGTCCTGGAGAAGGTCGGCGTCGAGGCGAAACAGCCGAACTCCGCCATCAGAAAGTGCGTCCGAATACAGCTGATCAAGAACGGAAGACAGGTCACCGCCTTCTGTCCGGGGGACGGTGCCATAGGGTTCATAGATGAGCACGACGAGGTCGTGGTGGAGAGGATCGGTGGCAGGATGGGTGGGGCCAAGGGAGATATACCCGGCGTGCGGTTCCAGGTCGTCGCCGTAAACAACGTGGCCTTAAACGAGATGGTCTCGGGACGCAAGGAGAAACCCGTAAGGTGATGCCGTGAACGTCAAAATCTTCAACAAATGGGATCCCGAAGAGATCGAGGTGGAGGATCTCAGCATCAAGCGCTATTTTAACCTCCGTCCGATGGTCGTCATGCATTCAGGCGGCAGGCACGCAAGACAGCAGTTCAAGAAGTCCGAGCAGCACATCGTAGAGCGGCTCATCAACAAGATGATGCAGGGCGAGGACAACACCGGCAAGAAGATGAAGACCTACAAGATCGTAGAAGAGGCCTTCGACATAGTCCATCAGAGGACTAAGGAGAACCCCCTCACGGTCTTCGCGAAGGCGATCTCCAACACCGGCCCTCGAGAAGAGGTCGTCCGTCTCAAGTACGGCGGCATAACCGTCCCCAAGGCCGTCGACACCGCACCCCAGAGACGAGTTGACATGGCCCTGATGTTCATCACCACCGGCGCCCAGAGGTCGGCCTTCAAGAGCAAGCGTTCGGCAGCGAGCTGTCTCGCTGACGAGATCATCGCCGCCTCGAAGGGCGACGTTCGAAGCTTCGCGATGAACAGGAAGGATAGCGTAGAGAGGGTCGCCAAGGCGGCACGATAGGCTGCATATAACGCCTTTCGCTCACGCGGCAGCGGCCTTTAATGGCCGCTTTATTTTCGTTTCTGCGCTCGGAAGGGATATAGCCTCCCATCCGGGCACTACCAAACCTTCCGACGAGGGCTCGGGGAAGGCCGACTTATCGGCCGAATCAAAAAGCGTTCATTTGAACCTTCTAACGAAGGACTTGTCTATCCAGCTCTTGAAGGTGTAGATGATCCTCTTAGGGATGGGGACGCAGAGGTCTCCGTAAATCCCGACGGCGCAGCCGCATCCCGTCGTGATCAAGGCCACGGGGCTGTCGGTGGACGCCCTGATCGAGTACGGTTTCAGATCGGCCCCCTTCGCGACCCTGGCCAGGTTCCTCGCGGTGTGCTTCGCCTGGATCTCCGCCTCCATCCCGGTCTTGGTGGCGAGCTTCCCGCCGATCTCGATCCAGGCGCAGTCCCCGATGGCGAAGACGTCTTCATGCCCTTGGACTCTCAGATACGGATCGCAAAGAAGCCAGCCGCTCTTTTTGGGCAGGTCCAGGCTCTCGATGAGGGGGGCAGGCCTGATCCCCGCGGTCCAGATCGTCATCTCGCAGTCGAGGGAGCTTCCGTCGGTGAAGGTGACGCCGTCGTCTCGGATCGAATCGACCCGTCTGTTCGTCAGGATCTCTACCCCCTTTCCCCGCAGGATCTTGTCCATGAGGATGGAGGCGTTTTTGGAGAGGGTGGGCAAGAGCCGGTCCATCATCTCGACGACGTATATGGTGCAGTTCGTGTCCTCCGCGAGAAAGCAGGCGGTCTCTATGCCGGTGGGTCCTGACCCAATTATCGCGATCTTTTTGGGGCGGTTCTTCTCGACGAACCGCCTCGCTTCGACCGTATCCTCCAGGGTGTTGATGGAGAAGGCCTTCTCAGCGCCCGTGATCCCGAAGTAGTTCTGGACCGCGCCGGGGGCCAGGACCAGAAGGTCGTAATCGAGATCGTTCTTTTCGCAAACGACCCTTTTATCGGCGAAGTCGATCCTGATGGCTCGGTCCCTGACGTGGACCGCGTTCATTTTCTTGCAGAAGGGGTCCAGGGGGGCGGTCATATCCTCTATGCCGATCCTCCCGCCCAGGTAGTCGGGATATAGGGCCTGACACTCGATCCTCTCCTTCGGTTCGACCAGCACCGGGTCCAGCCTTTCTTTGGTGGCGACGTTTCTCACGAGTTCTGCTCCGCCTATGCCGCCGCCCACCACCACCACTCGCAAGAAATCGCTTCTTTGCAGGTTCATCTGCCGCATTTTTACCTCTGACCCGGACTTATCCTTTGGTCATCGGACATAAGCCCTTCGATGAAACTGATCACGATCTGGGCCTTCCGTCTCCACATCCACCTCGGATAGTCCACCGCTCATCCTGGAGCTACCATCTTCAAGGATCCGAGGTTTCATTCAAATATCAATACTTTAACCGAGGCTCGTCCTCATCACCGGCGGTGGCCGCCGCCACTATCAATTCTATGCTTGCCGACTGCTCATGGTTATGGCGAGAGAAGATGAATATTAAAAAAATAGATCCGAGAGATCGTCGAGCCCATCTCCAATGCCGGAGACGTGCTGATACCAGGGAGAGGGCGGGCGGCTCGTCTCGAACCCGCCGCCCGCTGGTGGCGTACCTGAGGATGAACTCGTCTTTGAGGGCGTAGAACCGGTCCCGAGCCTCGGGCGATTCCGTCTTCACCATCTTGTTTGCGGCCCAGATCGCCTCGGCCAGGGCTTCCAGGTCGTCGTCGAACTGATCGCGCCAGAGCCGCCACAACTCCCGGCCGCCCATACCGGTCCGAGGTCTTTGTCTCGTCCTCAAAGTGAGAGAGCCTCAGATCCATACCGTGAAAAACTCTTTCCCGTTGCCGTCCCCCTTTCAGCGCCCTCCCGCCCCATCAACCTTTTTTTGCAGGGGCTGGGTCTGCTTGCCGCTTACGTATTCTGCCCCTTCGGGCCCTTTGACCGGGAGTCGGCGAAGTAGGAGTCGATCTCCATATCCATGTCGGCCTTCATCAGGACCCAGCCGGTGATGTGGCCCGCGAGAAAGGCCATCCTCTCCCCCTCGGTCCTGGCGAACCGGTCGAGGGCCCGTCGGATCAGGTCGTGGGTGTCCTTCGACTTGGCCAGGATCTCCTCTATGACGATCCTGTTCACCAGATCGCACTCGTCTTCGGAAAGGCCGAAGAGCCTTGCCACCCTCGCCCTGATGAGTTCGTCCTCTTTCAAAATATTGAAACCTCCTTTCCCAACCATTCTTCCCGGCACTATGCGAGATAAAATAAGTACACGCATTCAAACAAATAGATCAAATTGCGTACGGCCAGATATCCGGATTTCAGAACTCCTCGAGTCTTCGTTGCTTAGATTTCCTTGATCTGTAGATTGAACCTCTGCTTTCGGTTTCCCTGAGGTTCCTTAATATAATGCTTTATCGATCATCCCCGACCTAAAGGTCGGCGTGTACCATTGGATCTTATATCTCTGGGGAATTCTTGATATAACACATGATTTTCTGGCATCTCTTTCAATAATTCGTACCCACGACCAGGTAATGTAAGCCTACCATACTATCTGATATATCTCAGAGCTGAAGCCTTTTATGGTAGTCCTTCAATCGACAGCTGAGTAAGTTAAGTAAAGTAGTTAAAGTAGATCCAACTAATCAGTCTCAAAGGAGGGGCTAGGATTAGATCGCCAGCGATTAGGCATGCCACGTCGTTCCAAGGACTGTTTAAGATGTTAGCGATCGATGATGCGCACAATCTATCTATCGATGGGAAAGGAAAAACCGCAGGCAAGTATGCCTGTGGAAGAAGGATTTTCAGAAAATACAGCAAGCTATGTCTGGTATTACTAATAAGCACGCTATTTTTCTCACAATCGGCATGTTCAGGGGGCGTTGAAGGAAATCAAAGTCAGATGGAAGTATACGCTATCGCATCCGATGTCCTTACAACGCTCCAAAGGACGGTAGTGCCCGACACAGTCCCACCTGGTGCGGAGACGATCCTTCCTTATGAGGTCTCAAAATACGAGAAAAATGGCTATGGCAAATGGCACTATGGGCCAGGTCTCGATTATGTGAAGCGGCTCGACCTCATGCCGCCTACCTACAACGGCACCTCAAATGGCACTTCAAATAATGCTTCAGAGCTATTGCGCTTCTTTACAATAAGCGACATCCACATCACAGACGAGGAAACTCCCGCCCAGGCGATCTATTTCGGCTACAAGGGCGGCACAAGTTCGGCATATTCGCCGGTTATACTATACACAACTCATGTTCTGGATGCTGCCATCCAGACTATAAACGCCCTTAACAGCGAAAAGCCGTTTGACTTCGGCATCGCTCTTGGTGATGATATCAACAACGATCAGTACAACGAGCTAAGGTGGTTTATCGATATCCTTGACGGCAAAAATATAGATCCCGATTCAGGAGTCGATGATGACCCTATCCCAGGGCCCTATAATGATTACCAGGATGAATACAAGGCATCAGGGCTCAATAAGTCGATCAGCTGGTATACGGCCATCGGCAACCACGATCATCTCTGGATGGGCACAAACCCGCCCGACGATCATATTAAACAGACCTATATCGGCGAGGATATACTCAACATGGGCAATATATTCACCGATCCCAACGGCTTTAAAGGCAGTGGCTTCTATATGGGCTCTTTAGACGGCCAGACGGTTTATGGTGATATTTATGGCGCAGGACCTGTCAGTGAGTTCTCAGCCCCTCCAAAGGTACCCGCGGCAGATACAAGCCGCCACTGGCTTTCTCCAAGCGACTGGATGAGGGAGTTTTTCAATACAACCTCGAGTCCCAATGGACACGGGTTCAATCAATCTGATGCAGATAGGGGATTTGCTTGCTACGCCTTCGAGCCCAGGTCGAATATACCCATCAGAGTCATCGTGCTCGATGATACCCAAAACGCGAGCGATCCAGATGATCACGGCTATGGACATGGTTCCCTTGATAATGAGCGCTATAACTGGCTTGTGAGCGAGCTCGACGAGGGTCAGGCTGAAGGCAAGCTCATGATCGTCGCTGCGCACGTGCCGATAGGCGTCGAGACTAGGGGGCCCCTGGGCTCTTTCATGACCTGGAGCGCCTTTGCGGCTGTATCTGAGGAGGATCTGATTGCCAAACTCCATACCTATCCAAACCTTATCCTATGGCTCGCAGGACACCGCCATCTCAATACAGTTACCGCACAAAAATCACCTGATCCAGCCCGCCCTGAGCTCGGCTTCTGGGAGGTTGAAACCTCGTCATTAAGGGATTTCCCCCAGCAGTTCCGCACCTTCGAGATCGTCCTCAACAGCGATAATACAGTTTCCATCTTTATTACCAACGTTGATCCGGCAGTCAAAGATGGATCCCTTGCTGCACAGTCACGCTCTTATGCAGTCGCAGCATGGGAGATATTTAACTTAACGACGGACCTGATGCCTACTGGTTCATACAATGCTGAGCTTGTCATACAGTTAAGCCCTGAAATGCAGGGCAGGCTGAGATCTGGATTATGAGGACTTCATATGAACAAGACTAGTGGGGACTTTATATGAACAAGACGCGGGCTTATGCCCTGGTAATCGCCGTCACAATCTGCTTCCTCGCAGCATCTGAGTTTGCGGGTGCCTTCGGCACCGCCCAGTCCGCAGGCACGGCAGCTCAGCAATATCCTGCCGTATCGTACGATGCAACACCGGTCCAGTATGCCCAGGTCAACGGAGTATCTTTAGGATACCGCGAGTTCGGGTCAGGTGAACCGATCCTGATGGTCGAGGGATTTGGCAATATCATGGAGCATTGGAACAGGACCTTCATAGGCATCCTGGCCACGAAGTATCATGTCTATATCTACGACCACCGGGGGATGGGGCACAGCAGCGACGATAATGCCACACCATCTATTCGACAGTATGCAGATGATGCCGCTGCGCTGATGCAGGCTCTGGGCTACGAGAGCATGCACGTATACGGAGTCTCCATGGGATCCTCAGTCTCACAGCAGCTGGCCATAGATCACCCTGAACGCGTGCGAAAGCTGATCCTGGACTCCAATACATACAGCATCAGAATCCCCGAGACCAGAATGCTGAGAGAGAACATTGAGGCAGCTGCCAACAATACCACCCTATCTGAGGGCATCCACAACGAGGCGCGGGCCAACCTGGCCTGGAACGGGTCCTATAGCGATCTTTCCGGCATTCAGAAGGATGTAATGCTTGTTGTGGGTACCGATGATGTTCTGACTCCCGATCAGGTCTCTGTCCAGATGGCCGGGCAGATCAATGGCTCGTGGATGGTGAGATTCAAGGGACTCCCTCATGTAGGGTCCCATTATGCCCCCGTCGAGTACGGGGAGAATGCGCTCACATTCCTGGGCATGGATCAGTCGCCTTTGGATGAGTGACTTACGAAACAATCAACCTGCGCGCGGCCACCCCGCCCTAAGGACGGCATATGCTCCGGGCCGCACGCCGCCAGGTTTTCTGGATTTCAGAAATCGCCAAATCTTTGTTGCCCCGATCTCCCTGATCCACATGAAAGAAGTTCTGCTTTCGGTTTACCCGAGATTTTTAATATAGCGATTGATTGTATCGAGTTTATAGATTCAAAGATTATAAAAATAGGCGAGGGTTCACTTTATCCCCGACCTGAAGGTCGGGGTATTCGTGACCCTCTGCGCCCCTTAGTAGTAAAAATAGTTTAAAAATAATTTGAGTCAGATCCTCTACATGAATCAGACGACCTTCTTTCCCGCCGTCGGGCCCCACATGGCGTTGTAGATCTCCTCGACCTTCACCACCACGGCGGCCTTGGCAGGGAGCTTGTTGTTGACGGCAAGAACCCACTTTGTCATCTCGTCAAAGTACTTTCCTTCCTTGTAAACCTCTGCCTTCCCCTTGATCTGGAAGGACTTCTTCGTCTCAGTGTCGTAGCAGAGGATCGATATCTTGGGGTTCTCGGCGAGGTTTGCCGCGGTCTTGTAGAAGAAGTTGTCTCCTATCATTATCGTCTCGTCGTCCAGGACCTTCAAAAACCCGACGTAAACGACGTTCGGCGTGCCGGTGGCGTCGGCGGTGGCGATGGGGGCGGGCTTCTGCTTCTCCAGGGTGGCTCTAACATCTGCTGGCATCTTGACCATTTAGATCACCTATCATCAAATAGAATATCAATATATTTATTCTTTACGTCGGGGAGGGGCGCTGCCAGGTGAGCTTCGATGAAGGCTCAGGTCAAGCCGGATCGGAGGCTGCACTGATGATACGATGTGAGCACCCCCCATCCGAAGAATTGTTCAAATCAATTGTTCGCCGAAAGGCTTTCGCTAAAGGTGACCAGTGCAGGCTGGAAAGCTGTCCATATTGCGACCAACACAATCAACCCGCCCGCCGAAACAAACAGCAATGTCAAACTCCGTGAGCTCACCGCCCCCGATATGGCTTGTGAGATGGGAACCAATCCAGCACTTGACAACATCAATAAACTCATGATTCTGCCCAGCATCATTTTAGGGGCGCGGGTTTGGATCCAGGTGAACAGGATGAGGGTGACATAACCATTACCAAGACCTAACAGCAACATTAACCCAAAATCTACCCACGTCAAATTGATTAATCCCACTATTCCCGTCACTACCCCAAAAGCGGCCAGCAGCGCAATCAGAAAAAGACGCATCGACTTTCCGGTTGGCCTGGGGAGCGCTCCTGCCAACAGAAAGCCCCCTAAATTACCTCCTGCAAAGCCGGACATCAAAAGCCCGAAAGCCACAGCCCCTTCGGCCAACCGCTGATCGGCTAAAACCGGAACGCCCACCAGAATCGGTCCGACAAACAAAAAGTTGACGGCGGCGATGACCAGAAATATCAGACGTAACGCTTTGTCATTCCACACGTGTTTCAGACCGGCACCGATTGCTGCCCAGATGCTTTCCTTGTACGATGCGTCAGCTGAAGAGGGAAGCCTTCCGCCGCCGTGCATCAGTCCCAAGGTAAGGGCAGATACGGCGAAGGTGACGGCATCGATGCCGAAGGCCAACCCTATCCCAAAGAATGATTCTGAGAATTTGCCGATCAAGATTCCCGCCACTACAGGCCCGACAAATCCGACCAATTGACCTGCGCCCATTACTATCGAATTGCCGGCCTGCAAGTCTTTTTCTTTTAGCAGCATCGGTACGATGCTATTTCCGGCGGGTACGGCAAAACCTGCCACCAGCCCAAACCCCAGGCCAAAGGCATATAGCATCCACATTTGAACGATGCCAGAAAAAACAACCACTGCCATCATTGCGGCCAATAAAAACCGTACCAGATCCGAAGCCAGCATGATTATTCGCGGAGAAAAGCGATCGGTGATAGCGCCCCCAAAAAGCATAAACAGGGCTCGGGGAATGCCCTCCAGAGCCAGCACAATCCCCAATGCTAACGGATCACCGGTCAGCTGCAATACCAGCCATGGGGTTGCGATCAGGGCAAACTGATCCCCCAGTAACGAGGTTGATGCTCCGGCAAACAAAAGCCGAAAATCCCGAATTGAAAAAACGTTGCTCATAGAAATTATTCTTGTTAAGTTGATCGCCCGATATCACTCGCCGTGGTGCCTCTCCTTGACGAATCGGTTATGTCCAGATTCATCTTGTCCACGAAGAAGAAACGTCTGTTTCTGACTACTATCGCCGCTGCCGCCACGATTAAGACAAAAGTTAATATACATTTGCTGATCTGATTTGCTTCAAGAAGTTCTGATGAAAAATTAACGATAACGTGAAATAGGGCGAGCAGAGTGATGCTTCGCTGGTTCATATAATATAAGTAATTCATGATGATCGCCAGGGGCAAGATCCCTACAAAAAAGTTAATGGCAAATAGTGGATTTTGCTCCCATAAAGAAAGCTGGTATGAACCCTTGATGAAGAAGACAGGCAAGTGCCAGATAGCCCATAAAATCCCGAATATTATGCTAGCGCTAAATAAGTTATATTTGCTGGCTAAACTATCAACGCCATAACCTCTCCATCCCAGTTCCTCCAGCACTGGAACCAGGGCCAAAACCGCCACGCTTAAAACAGCCTCTCCTTCGAATACTTTTAAATCTTCAGAAACGCATAATTGTTCCGCCGGTTGTCCAAACGCGATTGATATAAGAATAGAGATGACCATGGCCAGAGGCAAGAAGAACAAGACGAAGGGCAAGTAATTTTTATTTATCAGTTTTGGGTCATAGATTCTTCTTCTAAAATCAGCTCTGAAGGTTCCATCGGCAAAAACATACATCATAATTAGAGCGGCGATGAGCGGCCCCATGTAAGCCAACATCAGGTTGATTATACTTTTGTCCCCGCCGTGATGGCTTTGCACCGCCAGAAAGAACCCATTTATCCATGTTATCGCAAATGCCAAAGCAAAATAGATGACAGGCCTATATTGATGTTTTTTATTAATCACTTTCACCCATCCCCTTCGTCCCGCGAATGTGAATGCTCACGGGCAGACTCCGGAGCGCATCGGAGAAGACCCTCCTGGGAGGGCAACTTTTCGGGGCCGAGGCTGAACATCTCCGCTCGCCTAAACACAACTCACCCGTAACTTCAATCGTATCGGTGGCCCTGGCCAATATAACCTTCATCAATCTTCAATACCTGCCACTCCGTGGCCATTCGTATATTTAAATGTTATGATAGACTACATCTCTTAAACGCGATTGGGCTCAACATAACTATGTCATTTATAATTAGGTCATTAAGAGAAAGAAGAAAAAGATAAGAGTCAGCTGGCAGCCCAGCTTCTCCGCCTCTGATCAGGCGATTCGGTCTCCGGCGGTGGGGCCGGAGTTCGCCTCGTAGATCTCCTCGATCTTGAATATCACGGCCCGCCTCATGTGGAGGTCCGGCTTTCGGGCCCGGACCGATTCTGCCATCTCATCGTAGATCGGACCCTCGTCTGCGAAGGTAACGGTCCCCTTGATCTGGTAGGACTTCCTGGGGTCCTTGGTCCAGCAGACGATCGAAGCCCAGGGATTCTCGGCCAGGTTCGTTGCGGTCTTGTTGAAGAAGTTGTCCGCAAAGAGGAGAGTCTCGTCGTCTTTTATCTTCAATATCCCCATGAAGACGACGTTCGGCTTTCCGTCGGAGGAGGCAGTCGCGAAAGGAATCGGCCACTGCTTTTCCAGGGTCTCTCTCACCTCGGGAGGCATATTCACCATGTAATCATCACCGCTTGTTAGACTGACTGCAGTTTATTTATCCCTTGCCTCTCGGGCGCACTTTATGAAGTGTCGGGGGAACTCCCGGTAGGAGGCCGCATGGAAGTGGTTGTACGAGGCGACGAGATTACCGTCGACGATCCCGTCCATCCCCTTCTCGATCCCCGTACCCCGCCGTAGCCGGATCGCGTACTCGACATCAGCGCCCTCATCCAGAACAAGCTCCGAGTGGTGGAACTCGTGGCCGAGGAATTTGGCGCCCCTGGGGCCCATGGAGCAGTCGCGAAGAAACTCGCCCTCGGTGTAGCTGACGATCCTCCGCCCCCCCTTCCTGGTCTTTGCCGGGACGAGGCCGACGGCCGGATGGGACTCGCCGCCCCAATCGATCTCCTCGCAGAGGTACATCAGACCCCCACACTCGGCGAAGATGGGGATGTCGTCCTCATGAGCCCGCCTTATCGACTCCATCATCGATCCGTTCTCCGACAGCTCCTTTGAGTAAAGCTCCGGGTACCCGCCTCCGATGTAAAGGCCGTCAATTTCCGGAAGGGCGGGATCGTGGATCGGGCTTACGGGGACCACCTCTGCTCCTGAGAGCTCCATAAGCTCGACGTTCTCCCGGTAGTAGAAGTTGAAAGCCTCGTCCAGAGCGACGCCGATTCTGACCCCCTCGCCCGTCCTGTTGGGCAGGTATAGGTCGGGGACCGGCTCCTCCAGAGGTTCGGCCTCGGCGGCGATCTCGAGGATACGGTCGATGTCAAGCCCCTCCTCCACCACCTCCCTGATCTTGGCGAGCCTTTCCGCAAAGCCGGCCTGCCTCCTCTCCCCCTCCAGCATCGGAACGAGCCCCAGGTGGCGCATCGAGAGGTGCATCGACTCGTCTCTTGGGATCACGCCGACGACCTCGACCCCCGCGTGGTCACGGATCGCAGATATCGCCTTCTCGGTGTGACGCTGGCCGCCGATCTTGTTGAGGATCACACCCTTTATCTCAACATCAGGGTCGAAGTCGACGTACCCCTTCACCAGGGCTGCGGCGCTTCTGGTAATGGACCTCGCATCCACCACCAGGATGACGGGCGACCTGAGCATCTTGGCGATCTGGGCTGTGCTGCCGCGGTCGCCGTCGTACCCCTCGTAGAGCCCCCGAACCCCCTCGATGACAGCGACGTCAGCCCCCTCGGCGGCGTGGGCGTAGACCTCCCGGATAGTCTTCTCTGGCATCAGGTGGCCGTCGAGGTTTCGGCACCACCGGCCGGTGATTCCCGTGTGGTAGCTCGGGTCGATGTAGTCGAGGGCCACCTTGTAGGACTGGATCGCAAGACCTCGATTTCTGAGGGCCGAGAGGAGGCCCGCCACGATCGTCGTCTTGCCGCTGGAGCTTCTGTCCCCGGCGAGGAGGATCCGTGGAAGGTCGGGGCTCATATGAGGGACAGCTCCCGGAGCCTGTCGTCGTCGATGGGCTCGGGGTGCCTCGGCATCGAGTCCCCAGCGACGTGCTCCGCCAGCTTTCGATATACTTCGGCTATATCCGACTCGGGCGCCCCCTCGATCACCGACACCCCCTTCCTCTCGCACCTTTGGACGGTGGGATCTTTCGGGATGAAGGCCACCATCTCGCTTCCCAGCTCCCGGGCGAACTTACCCACGATCTCCCTCTCGCCCGAGGCCTCCCGTGAGTTGCAGATGACCCCTGCCAGGGGGGTGTTCAGCCTCTTCAACCCCCGGCAGATGTTGTTTGCGGCGTAGATCGGCATGTACTCTCCCGAGGTTATGATGTAGGCCTGGGTCACAAGCCCCTTTCGTATCGGCGCGGAAAAGCCGCCACAGACGATGTCTCCAGGCACGTCGTAGAGGGTGAGGTCGATCTCTTCGAGGACCTTTGAGACCTTCCTCAGAAACTCGATGGCGACGATGATACCCCGTCCGGCGCAGCCAACTCCGGGCTCGGGCCCCCCGACCTCGATGCATTTGACGCCGCCGTACCCATCGAAGACCACGTCCTCCTCGGCGATCTCGCCGCCGGCCCTTATCAGGTCCATCATCGTCGGTATCCTCCTTCCAACGAGGGTTATCGTCGAGTCGCTCTTGGGATCGCAGCCGACCATCAGCACCCGGAGACCTTTCTCGGCGCAGGCCGCCGCGACGTTGGAGGCGGTGCAGGACTTCCCGATCCCTCCTTTGCCGTATATCGCAACATGCTTAACCTGGGACATGTTCTATCTCCAGAACGCCCAAAGCCACGCCATCAGATATACAGGTTATCCAAAATTGGCGTCACCGGGACGATGGGAAACCGATGAAGATGCGATTGAATTTCGGGTGCATGAAATTAGCCATCGAAGCTGAGAGATGGAAGATGAGAACAGCCGGCTTTCTGGGGCTTCTGGTCCTCCTGGTCCTCCTGGGTCTGCTGACTATGACCATCGGGGTCTCTGCCCAGGTGCCGGAGGCCCTCGTCCGAGGCTCGTTTTCCGACGGAAACGGCAGCTGGAATGCCGAGAGCTTCGGCTGGTTCTACTACGACCTCGACGAGGGAACCGGCGGCGAGAGGCTCACCATCGAGGCCGAAGGAAGGAGAGCGAAGGAGGGACACCTCACCTATTCGAGCGAGGTCTGGACCGAGGAGTTCGACTTTGAGGAGTGGGGCCGCTACCAGGCGGTGGCCTTCCTCGGGAAGCGATACCTTGCGGGCTACCTGAAGAGCAACTTCACCGACGCCGTCTCCGCCTTGGAAGAGGGCGAGCTGAGGGAAGTTCTCTTCGACTACGACGGGATCCAGACCGCCACCTCCGAGACGCCCCTGTTTCTCAACGATGGCTACTGGATCGAGGTGGCGGGCTCCTCCTCCGACGGAAGGGATGTCTACCTGATTTTGAAGAAGAACGGGATCGAGGTGGACAGGGCCGTGGTGAAGGTTGGCGAGACCTACGTCTACGAGGTGGGCGAAGACGACCTTCCCATCATCCTGGCCCACGTCAGCGCAGCAATGCAGGGCGCTCAGAAGGCTATAGTCGACTTCAACGGCATCTTCCAGGTTCGAGACCAGCCCACGATCAAGCTAGAGACCGGCGACCTCATTGGCCTGATGGAGGTGACGACCTTGTCCGAGAGGAGGATCGAGCTTGAGAACGCCGAGGATCTGGTCCTCCGAAGGGACAGCACCATAAACCTGGTCGGGAATCTGATGCTGAGGGTGAGAGACACCCCGTCTCTGGTCTATTACCCCCTGGGCGCCATCACTGAGTACGGCGTTCAGGAGATAAGGGGACCGGTCTTCAGCGAACGCTCACAGGTGCCGATCAGCACCGCCACCGGAGAATTTGTGGGATACGCTCAGGCTCGATGGAACGACGAGAATTTCACAGGTTTTTATTTTGACGATGATAAAAAGATAGGTTCGGAGAGCCTTATAATTCACAGGACCGACGGCAGGAATGTAAAAACAATAGCCTTAAGTAGCGACGGGACGAGGTTGGTGGATGGCGCTGAGTACATATGCTTCGTCCATGAGGTAGATTTCGAGTTTGATCCCTGGGGCAGCTATCAGGTTTTGTGTTTTCTTGGAGACGTCTGGTTTGTTGGTTACGGATCCGCCTCCAAGCTGGATGTCGATCTCATCAGCACCTTGGAGCAAGAGCAGATCGGCCGCGTTCTCATCGACACCGACCAGAAAGACACGGCTGTGGCGGGAGATTTCTACTTCCTTGGAGAGGGATATTCCCTCTACATCCGGGACGTTGTAAAAGACGACGTCAAAGAAGACAAGATATTCATCGAGTTGAGAAAGAACGATCAATTGTTGGACTCCGCTGTGATCAAAGCAAACTCCACGTACGTCTACGAGAGAGACGTGGGGGATGTCGAAGACCTGCCGATAATCGCCCTCCATGTGGAGAGCATCTTCAGCGACGGGGACGACCAGTTTGCGATAATAGACGGACTATTCCAGGTATCAGACCGCCAATATCTGTCCATCGAGCCGGGGGATGAACTTGCAGAGATGGTCGTCCTGTTGATGAGTCCAAACCTCGGAATATATATGGTCAATACGGAAAATATAGAACTGAAGCGCGACTCTAAAATCGATATCCTCCCCGGAATGAGCATCGCCATCGCGGACAACGATACCCTGCGATACTACATCTACAAAAATGAGTACGTCGTCCCCCTCCCAGAGTTGGCGGACTTATATATCCCCGAAGAGCCGGTCCCCTCGGGGGGGCTCGCGAACTTCTCGATCTTCGTCCTGGCGGGTGAGATCAAGAGCGTTACCGCCGAGATCGTCGACTTCGACAGCCGGCGGGTGATCTTGGGAGACCTGACCGCCTCGGGGGTCGGAGCCAGGGACCAGTGGCTCTACTCCTGGCAGTGGAACGCCACCGTTCCAGCCCTCAGCGATGACGGAACCCTCCTCCCCGAGTCGGATATACAGGGAGGAGTTCTGCAAGTAAACAACACCACGGAGCCGGTCCAGGCGCGGGTCAGCTTCGATGAGTCCGGCAGGATCGGCCTCATCCAGGATTCGGCGGGCGAGATCTACTACATATCCCCCACCGAATACGAGAAGCTTGGAGCGCTTCCCAGCTACGCCGAGATGGCCTCCGATGCAGCGCTGCGGAGCAAATACGTCAAGGTCGAGCCGGGAACCAGCGAGATCAGGTTCTTCACGGTCGTCAATGGCGCCGCCATCCTCAGCGAGACAAGCCATCGGCTCTGGTTCTCGCCCCAAGGGCTTGAGCCCCACCTCGTCAGGGTTGGAGCCCCGCCTGGCAGGTATGAGGTGAAGCTTAGGGCGGAGAACTCCATGGACGCCCTTCAGGTGACGGGCCTGTACTTCGACGTCTCGGGGCCGGATCTTCGGTCGGCCTCGGTGGGGTCGGCGAAGGTCCAGACCGAAGAGAGGTTCAGCCTGCCCCTGGAGATCCCGACATCCGAGAACAAGACGCGAATGACTCTGATCTTCGATCCTGATTTGTTGACCTTCGAGGGGATTGATGAGACAGAATGCGATGTCATGGCCGATCTCCCGAAGAGAGGCGAGATCAGCCTCGGTATTCTCGGAAACTGCTCCGCCGTCAACCTCACCTTCCGGGCCGGCAAGCTGGAGGGGCTATCCGAGGTGGGGATCAGTGAGGTCGAGGGGATCGAGGTCGGCGAGGTGAGGAACGGGACCGTGAACGTCACTCTTCCGCAGCGGTCGGGTGGGACCCAGGAGAGGAGAATGCCGATCCCCGCCCCGGGGGCGGTCTTTGCCTTAGCAGTGGCAGGTCTAGTCACTGCCTTGATCGGTTGGCGGAGGCGCTAGCCCCCCTTCATCAACCCCAAAATTTTCCATGTTGATTCCTGCCGGCAGTACTCAGATCCATATTTTCAGCCACCTTTGATGGAATAAATAGATGTTATAGGATAAATTTAATTACATAAATCACCATTGAAGGTTCATGAAAAACATCTTCTCTGTTTTGGCGGCGCTGATCCTGCTGAGCCTTGGAGCTTGCCCCTCCTTGGCCCAGTACTATGATGGATACGGCGACGGATATTACGACGGATACGAGGAAGGCTACACCTGCTGGATGTGTCCCTATTGCGGCTTCGTCATCCTCCTCGACGTCCAGGTGTATGAGAGCGCCACTGAATACCAAACGACCCTGGGCGAAGTGACGTACCTCAACCCCTCCGATCCGGAATATTATTGCCCTACTGCGGCACCTACGGGGCGTACTTCGTCCTGGTTCCCTGCTCTGAATATTACGAGGATGAAGAAGAGTACGGGGATTATGAGGAGTACGACAATGTAGAGTATTGCGAAGAGAACGGGAATGGAGAGAACTACGAAGAGGAATGCGAAGAGGTGTACATTGACGACGGAGAAGAATGCGCGGATGGCGGGGAATATTCAGAGTGCGACGAAGGATACGAAGAGAGCGAACATGTAGAAACGGGCGACGAGTGTGAGAAAGAGGCCGACGAGATCGGAGATAACGAAACCGAAGCGGCCGACGAGCCTCTGACCGGCGGCGAGGAAACCGTGAACGTCGCCGCTCCGGCATCCATTGAAACGCCTCTCGAAGAGGCCGCCAAGATCCTGATCGTCATCCCGTCAAAGGAATTCAACGACGTTGAGTTCAACACCACAGAGGCCATCTTCCTTGACGAGGGCTTCAAGGCAGATGTAGCGTCCAAGGGTACGAAAGAGGCCGTGGGCATGGACGGAACCGTGGTCGCCGTAGACCTGGAGGTCGCGGACGCCGCGGACCTATCCGACTACGAGGCCGTCGTCTTCATCGGCGGGCCCGGGGTGGAAGAACTATTGCTCTACAAGGACCTGGACCACCTCAGCCTTGCAAGCTCCACCCGGGATCAGGATATAATCGTCGGCGGCATCTGCGTCGCCCCGAAGATCCTGGCGAACGCATGGCTCCTCGACGGCAAGAGCGCGACGGTATTCCCCGACTCCGAGTCGATCGCATACATAAAGTCGAGGGGCGCGATCTACTCCGACGAGCAGGTGGTCAGAGACGGAAATATCATTACCGCCAGCGGTCCGGAGGCCTCGGTGCCCTTTGCGGAGGCTGTGGTGGCGGCGGTGAAGGAAGGTCAGGTCTGATCTCTTGCCTCTGACGAGAACGCACGATCATGGGAGGCTTCGGTCGCCACCCGATCTAGTTTTTGGATCGGACTTCCGGATATCGTTTATATAACAGAGATATCAGACACTTTAATCATTTTTACATAGATAGGTACTTATATTTTATCAATAAGTTCGAAATACCGTCTCACTATAGCTTCGATCAATTCCGTTTCTGCTTTTAAATACAACTGATCATCATGACCGTCATCGCCCACGGTATTTGATTTTTTATTCAAATATGCCACTAGAGCTGAACGTAAATCCCCTTTTGCGAGATACATATTTTGTCTGATACTTTCCCAGAATTTGAAAAATTCTTGATCTCTTGGTCTGCGACTATCAACATAGCCAGGAGAACCCTTCATAAATATGTAGTTAACCCCTCTATAATCTCCCGACTCTCCTTCAAAAAATTTTGAATATAGGGGTGAGACAAGTTTCTCCATTTCTTTCTCTAATTGATCTGTCCTTACCTTATTTTCCTCTACTCCACCATTTGTTTCAGCATGGGGTGATGAGAGTTTGTACGATTTAAAAGCTTCAACGAATTCTTCCAGTTTCGCTTGCTGCTTTGGCCCGGTTTTCTTTTTAACATTAAGTTTTGATGCTGCTTGTTCCAAGGCAGCGATTAGGTCACCTGATGCTCCTGAAGCACCTATCTTAATACAAGGATATTCTGAAAGAGGGCCTGGTAAATCTGCCTCGGTGAGTTCTGGGGCGAGAATTGGATGAACATTTTACCAAGAGCCCATGACCCCCCTAGCTCAAATAATACCCATTTTGATTTCAAGCTCTCTTCTGTTATCAACGCGATAATTGCAACACTGATATTTATGTCCTCTTTGAGTTGTTGCGAGATCGACTTTCCATACTGAAGTTTGTGCCCTGGGACTGAAGTACATCGAATTTCATCATCATCCAGATCTAGCGAAGCGAGAACAAGATCTACGAGTTTGCTCGCGATCTCCTGATCCGATTCTTTGTGGCTGATAAAAAGAAGTTTTTTTATCCATAGCAGACAACTCCCCTAGATTTCTTGAATACAATCTTCAGAATCGATCCGATTCATTGATTTGCATCACATCCTGGACGTCAGAGGCGTTACAAAAACACATTTTCGATGTGGTATCACATCATCACTGATATAGATATGCCATTCTCTCTTCTGGATAAGCAGGGCCAGAGCATATCACCCGGCCTACGGCGCCGGAGCCCTTCCAATCGCCGATAGCCCCCTCAGAGCTTCAGCCTCCTCGCATCGCGCGCCGTCCGGCGCGAGCCCCAAGGGGGACGTACCCCAAGACGGCCAGCCTCAGGCCGCAAGATCGCAAAGGTCCGGGGCCAGATAAAAATGAGATAGGCTCCGAAGCCCTACGGCTCCAGATATACGAATACGCCCTTCTCTCCAGATCGTAGTCCAGCCCCTGGAACTCCGAGAGAAGCGCTGGTGGATCGCCTTTGGATTGAAATCTTCGAATCGCTCGGGATTATTCAAACTTGGCACGCCTCGACGACATACCGGCCTGCAGAATTTAAGTGCGCAGAGGGATCGCGAACAGGGGGGATAGTGCAAGCTTGGCCGAGCAGCAGGATATTTGTCAGACAAAAACTAAACAGCTCTCCCGGAGGCCCGATGTCGATGAAAGATGATGCATTGATGAAACGAAGGATCGCAGAGATCTTCCGCCTCTCCGAAGACGAGTGTGAGCAGGTGAACAGGATCGTCATCGAGGAGATCCTGGCCGAATCGAAGGACACCCACGACCTCATCCGACGGGCCCTCGACCGGTTCGCCAGGACCGAGGGGGAGAGGATGGCCTTTCTCGCGGGCCACATCACCGGCTGGGTCCTGATGAAGGCCGACATGGATATGGAGATCGACTCCTACTTCACCGACTCTCGGTCGAAGGGCCAGAAGGGGCAGAACACGTAAGCTGCAAGCTGATCCTGCGCCCGCGAAAAAAAACAAGGTGAAGTAGCGGGGAGGGCGCTTGAAAGGGGAAGGCAAAGGGGAAGGGTTTTTCACCGGGACGGATCTGAGCACCTCTCACTTATGAGGACGGGACTTCGACTTCGAACCGGGATGGGCGGCCGGGAGCTGTGGCGGCTCTGGCGCGATCAGTTCAACGACGACCTGGAAGCCCTGGCCGAGGCGATCTGGGCCGCAAACAAGATGGTGAAGACGGAATCGCCCGAGGCTCGGGACCGGTTCTACGCCCTCAAAGACGAGTTCATCCTCAGGTACGCCACCAGCGGCCGACGGGTTCGAGACGAGCCGCCGCCCCCCTGGTATCGGGGCGTCCACGGCTCGGTCCGGACCCTCTACTGCTATCGGGTCTCTGTGGGCGAGAGGGTCTACAGGCTCCACAGCTACGTCCAGCCTCTGGAGGTGGAGCCGGGCCTCGCTGAGGACGGCGAGGAGACCGGCGGCTCTTCCGTCGACGAGTGGTCGTGGCTTCCACTCTCGTATAACGAGTTTTACAAGATGCTCGCGAGCTACGCCAGGGATATGTGGGGCTTCTCGGTGGAAGGGTCGATCTGACCTCCAGCTTAAGCCCGAGGTGAGCCGAATGAGAACTTGACCGATTTTGGTCCACCTCTTCAGCCACGTGATCGCCGCCGAACTCATAAAGTTAAATATATACCCTTTCGAGGCGATCAGATTTCGGGGTAGACCAACGGTCAGGATGGTGGAAGAGGGATGACCAACCTATTTGCGTCCTTATTTGAGATTCTGATGGCCGCCGCCGAGAGGGCGGACGGCCTCTTTCAGAGGAGCGGGGCGAGGGTGGTGCTAGTCGCGCTTCTGGCGGCGGTGCTCTTGATGTACGCCTTGGCACCCGGGCCCTACGAGCCCGAGACGCCCTGCCCGATGGACAACACATCCAACATCGGACTTTCGCCCCCGCTCTGGTGGGTCGGCGGAGCCCCTCGAACGCCCGTCCTCTCATCGCTGGGGCTCGACCCGAACTCCCGGATCAGCTATGACGTCCTCCTCGGCCCCTCCGACGAGGAGATGCAGATGGTGGGGACCACCCGCGGCGGCCGGGGAAAGGAGAACCTCCACATCAACATAACGACGCCTCTTTTGCCAGGGACCGTCTACCTCTGGCAGGTCGTGGCAGAAAACCGGCTCAAAAAGAGGTCCAATGGCGAGGTCTGGACCTTCAGCACGCGGGCTCTGCCAACGATCGAACGTTTCGAGATCGACAGGCCCGTGGCGGACATGGGCGAATCCGTGACCCTCAGCTGGTCTGTTGAAAACGCGAGAGAGGCTGAGATCGAGCCCAACGTGGGCGAGGTTCCCCTCCAGGGGGAGTTGAAACTCGCGCCCCAGGATAACGTCACATACACCCTGGCCGCCCACAGCTTCGCCGGGGAAGTGCGGGCCACCGTTGATCTGATGGTACTCCAGCCTCGGGTCATCGACTCGATGGCCGGGGGCTGGAGCACCTGCGAGGACGGCAGGGGCTCTGTCGTCCAGGACATAAGGGCCGTTGCCGGGGTCGAAGAGAACGCCACCAGGATATCCTACGACTTAGTTCCCGGAGGATGGGCAGGGATCACTAAGACCACGTCCCACAGGGCCGGAAACGGCGGCCTGAACCTCGCTGGAACCGACGGGATATCCTTCTTCCTCAGGGGAAGCGGGTCCGGCAACGCCCTGGAGATCTGGATGAGGGACGCGAACGGAACGACCTACGGCCGCTCCTGGGTGGGGAATGCCATCTCCTCGGACTGGGCGCGTCTGGAGGCGGGATACGAGGAGTTCGACTGCATCGAGGTCGAGGGAACCAGGTGCAAAGATGCAACCTTTGACTTTGCCAACGTCACCGCCGTCTACTTCATCGTCGCGGACCGCGAGAACCTGGAGTTCGGAAGCTCGGGCTGGATCGCCATCGACGACCTGGAGGCCTTTCACCAGGATGAAGGTCGGGTCGGGTTCGAAAGCTGAGGATGAAAAAAAGTGATCGAAACCCCGTTCAATCCTCTTTTTTCCCCTTCGCCGACCCCTCGGCCAGGGACTCCGCGTACCGAAAGTAGTTGCAGACCGGCTTTCCAACGGGCAAGATCCTGACCCGGATCTCTCCGCCATCGACCTCGATCTCGGCCACCGATGGCGCTGAGAGGCGTGGCGCTCCGGGGCTTCCGGGACAGATCAAAAGTCGGCTCCCGCGCTCCACCAGGGGTCTGTGGATGTGGCCGAAGACGAGGGCGTCGACCTCCATCTCCCTCGCCAAAAGGTCCGCGCCCATGAGGTCTGTGGAGTAAGAGGCCCGGTGGACGAGGCCGATCCTTACATCCTCCATCTCCACGACCCTTCTCTCGGGGAGGAGGGACTTCACCTCAGGGTGGTCGGAGTTGCCGCATACCGCCTCCAGGGGACCGAGATCAGAGAAGGCCTCGTAAACCTCTATGCTCACGAAGTCCCCGGCGTGAAGGAGCAGGTCGGCTCCTTCAGCCAGATCGACGAGCCGGTTTGGAATCTGGGACAAAAGCTCGATGTGGGTGTCGGAGACGGCGATGATCCTCTTCATGCGTGAAGCCTTTTCATCCCCGCCTCTTCGATCCCCAGAAACTCCGCCCCCACGGCGACGACGCTGTTGGTGAATATCGAGGCGTTGATCTCGAATATCGGGTACCTGTGCATGCTGTACTCCGAGACAAGCCAGCTGGTGGTCCTCCGGCTCCCGCAGATCTGGTCCAGATGCTCCTCGGAGACGGGTATGAAGACTATGTCGTCTTCGCGCCCCGTCTCTCTCATCAGCTCCACCAGCTCCGACGAGGTGTTTGTGGTAATCGGCAGAACGTCAGCCCCCCTCTTGAAGGCGCTCTTGACCCCTTCGAGGCACTCGTAGGTGTTCCCGCTGCCGGTGATGGGGACGTAGACGTCGCCTATCTGAAAGCTCGGGGTGTTGAAGTCCCTCTCCCAGTAGCTCGTCTTGTTGAGGTGGGTGAACCTCATCTCGAAGGCTCTCGCCACGAGGCCCGACCTTCCGACGCCGCCTATGATGTACCTGCCGCTCCTCGGAAAGAGCCTCTCAAACCACCGTGTGAGCTTTCCCTCGTCCACCCGACTGATGAGCTTGCACTGGCCTGCGAAATCCTTTATGGTGGATAGATAGCTCTCGCATGCCTCGTCTCTAACGCCCTCGATCCTGCTCTGAACCTCCTTGAAGACGGCGTTCAAGAAGGCGAGAACCTCCAGCTCGAACTCCGTCCCCATCGGCGATAGCTTGGACGTCCTGGTCATGTCCTCGTCGTACTTCGTCTTCCCCTTGATCACCAGGACCGAGCCGTTCTCGTAATCCTCCACCAGCCGATGGGCCGTCCCCTCCTCATTGGCGGTGATCAGCCTGATATCTCCGCCCTGGTTTATTATGTCCTCGATGTACTTGTTCACCGCGGGGGTCTCGCCGGACCCTGAGACGGCGATCCCCAGGTTCTTTCTCGTGTGCCGGAAGTGCTTCTGGACCGGGTCCTCCATGGTGCAGGGGAAGGCGTTGAAGTGGTTGTAAAGGAGCTGGAGAAAGCTGTAGAGGGAGAGGGCGCTCCTCCCTGCCGCGAGGCCGTAGACGAAGTTATTCTCGTCTTTTTCGCTCAAAAACGACGCCAGCGAATCTGCAAAAGCGTTTACGCTCTCCAGGTCGAGCTTTCCCAGCTTCTCTACGAACGAGCACTGGAGGGCGGTAGCATCTTTGTAAGTGTCGAAGAGACCTGCCATACAAGAGAAAAAGTCAGACGAGGGGAAGATAATAAGCCTTTGCCCTTCAGCTTATGATCTGTATAGTCCCAAAACCTTTGACTTTATATACTCAACTTTCCCGCATGGGAAAGCGAAATAAGGTTGTAAAGCTAACTGATAAAAAGATCAAATATATCATCCGAGCTAAAACCAACAACATCAGCACCAAACGCATCGCGCTTGAGATGAAAGTAAGCGAATATACCGTGAAGCGGGTCTGGATGTATTGGATAAAAAACCGCAAGCCTCTGCCCATTAAGAAATTTGGTAGAAAGTCACAAGAGCTTGAAGAAGAATCCGTTGAATTGATACTGGAAACCCACAAAAAGCAAAAATTGGGTGCAAGGCGTCTCGAGAGCAACAGTAGATTTTCATTATTTCTAAAAGAAAATAATATAAAGCACATTAAGGCTCGTGTTAAGCACCCTCAGACAAATGGTAAAATCGAAAAATAGTATGATACGTACGAGAAATATCGATTCCAATTCGAGAATTTTGACAAATTCGTGAATTGGTATAACACAGTGAGGTATCACGAGAGCCTTGACACAGATCACTATCTAATGACTCCAAATGAAGCCTTCTGGACGAGATTGCCTGAAGAATGTAAGTTGAACCTGTTCTAGTACGTATGGAGGCTGAATTAAATGCAAGTAAATAAATTTGAGCACTACACAAAGTATTCTTCCCGACGCAAAATCTAAATAGATTAAGATGATAATTAGTATTTGAGGCGTGGGCAGAAGACCATAAAGGTCGGCAGTCCCCGTAAAAGGGGCGCCGGATAAAAAAACCGGCGATTTTGTGGCTCGCGCCTCACAATCGCTTTCTCCATTTCTTTTTTATTTCGTCACCTTTCCCGGTTTCATTTGAGGCGGTGATCAAAACGAACGCAGAGCTGGGCCTGAGCCTCATCATACTCGCCGGTTTTCTCGCCGCCAAACTCTTCAGGACCGCGAAGATCCCGGCAGTCACCTCCTACATCCTGGTGGGGATCGTGATCGGCCCCTCAGGGCTCGGGGTGGTTCCCGAGGGGATCCTCGCCGCCTCGGGCTTCATATCGGACGTCGTCTTGGGGCTGATCGCCTTCGGCATAGGTCGGAGCTTCTCCTTCCGGACTTTGGGGACCACCGGCAGGATCGTCGTCCGGATATCGGCGATGGAGGCCCTGGGGGCGATGTTGCTGGTGACGGCGGCCCTCACCGTTCTTCTGGACGTCCCGCTCCACGTCGCCGTCCTCTTCGGGGCGATCGCCTCGGCCACGGCCCCTGCCGCCACCGTCATGGTGGTGAAGGAGACGAGGGCGAAAGGTCCCATGACAGACACCCTCCTCGGGGTGGTGGCCCTGGACGACGCCTGGGCCCTGATGATCTTCGCGGTCTCGATGGTGGCGGCGAAGACGATCGCCTCGGGCGGGGCAGACCATCTCGATCTTTTGATGGAGACGGGGTTTGCGGTCTTGGAGATCGGCTTCTCCCTCATCCTCGGAGCCGTCTTCGCCTGGCTTTTGCACCACTACTCCTCGAGGGTGTTGGACCCCTCGGACCTGGAGGTTTTCACCCTGGGGATAATCCTCCTTACCGTGGGGGCAGCAAGCTCCCTGGGACTCTCGGTCCTCCTCGCCTGCCTCGCCCTGGGAGTCGTCCTGGTCAACATCAGCTCCAAGGGGTGCAGGTTCTTCGAGGTGATCGAGCCCCTCGACACGCCCCTCTACCTGATATTCTTCGTTTTGGCGGGAGCCCTCCTGGAGATCGGCCTCCTAAAAGAGATCGGCCTTCTAGGCCTCGCCTACATCGTCTTCAGGGTGGCGGGAAAGCTCATCGGTGCGTACATCGGAGCCTCGGACGCTGGCGGTATGGGGTCGAGGATGAGAAAGTACATCGGCCTCGGCTTGATCCCCCAGGCGGGGGTCGCCCTCGGCCTCGCCCTCATGGCCCGAGAGCAGTTTCCCAATGTTGGCGAGACGATCTTCAGCACCATCGTCGCCACCACCGTCGTCTTCGAGCTGGCGGGCCCCATCGCAACCAGGACCGCCCTCTCCCTCGCCCACGAGATCCCAGAAGACTGAGAAGAGCGCGTAAAAGGGAGAAGGCCCGAGCGCAGGAGGAGGTGGGTTTTGGTGGGAGAAGACGACGCCAGAATGTGATGGAATATGATATAAGTAGTATCAGGACATAACCAAAGGCAGCGAATTCGGATAAAGGTGAAGAAGAAATGGAAGACGACTTCAACGAAGTGGTTAGGTTTCACGGTCACTCCTGCCCGGGCATTGCCATCGGCTACCGGGTGGCCAAGTACGTCAAGAACCATTACAACAGGTCCGAAGACGAGGAGCTGGTGGCGATCGTCGAGAACAGCTCCTGCAGCGTCGACGCCATCCAGCAGCTCTTGGGCTGCACCTTCGGGAAGGGGAACTTCATCTTCAAGGACCACGGAAAACAGGTCTTCACCTTCTACTCACGAGACCACGACAAGGCCATCCGGATCTACTTCAAAAACGTCATGCCCCAGACCGATCCATCCGCCATGAAGAGGTTCTTCTCCGGCCAAATGACTCCCGAGGAGAGGGAGAAGTTCATAAAGCTCCGGGAGGAGGCGACCGATTACATCCTCAACGCCCCCGACGATGAGATCATGGAAATCCGGGAGGTCGATATCCCCGCGCCGGGGAAGGCGAGGATCTACCCCTCCATCGAGTGCCAGGAGTGCGGCGAGGCCTTCATGGAGGTGAGGGGGAGGACGGCGGGCGGCAAGATCGTCTGCGAGGAGTGCTACCAGAAGTTCATGGCCTAGAAGGCCATCATTTTTTCTCCGCTCAACCGTCTAAATTGTGATCCTCTGCAGATCCCGCCCGATCTCGACTTTGGTCTCATCGCCGAGGCCCGCCAGGACGTCCCGGACCATCTCCTCCTCGCAGCCGATCGTCTGGGGGTAGAGGTGGGTGAGGACGATCCTCTTGACGCCAGCTCCCCGGAAGGTCTCGCCGAGCCAGCGGGGCGTCGAGTGGTTGGTGACGACGAAGGGCTCGGGAAAGGAGCACTCGTGGATCAGAAGGTCCGCGCCCTCCGCGAGGTCCCTCATCGACTCCACTGGCTCGGTGTCTCCTGAGTAGACGATCGACTTCGTCTCAGACTCGATCCGATATCCGAGAGCCGGGAGGCTGTGGACCGCCTCTCCTGCCCTGATCTTCAGGCCCGAGAGGCTGAACTCGTCGCCGGGCCGAACAGTGGTGAAGGAGACGTCCAGCTCCTCCAAGTACGAGTAGAGGCCCCGGAGAGCCTCAAACCATTTCTCTGTCCTCTCGGGGCCGAAGACCTTCATCCTGTCCTCGCCGAGGAGCCACCGGGCCTTGGCGAGGGCGAGGAGGTCTGAGACGTGGTCGAGATGGAGGTGGGTGATGAGGGCGACGTCTATCTCCAGGGGGGAGATTTCCGCCTCCGCGAGCCTCAATAAGGTGCCGGCGCCGCAGTCGAAGAGGAGGGGTTCATTGGCCTTCACCACCAGGCCCGCCTGGGCCCTGCCCGAATGGGGGATGCCGACCCCGGTTCCAAGAAGGGTCACCTCGATTTCCATGAGATCCTCAGGGATTTCGATGGTAATAGAGGTTGCCGACCGCCCGGACCGGTCGGTTTTAAGTATCTCCAAAGAATCAGATCTCAAAAGCTATATTCTGACCTCAAGATCGATCAAGGTGATAATTTTGTTGGAGAACGTCATCAAGGACCCGAAGTTGGCCGAGAAGGGCAAAAAGAGGATCGAGTGGGCGAGAAGACACATGCCCGTCCTCCAGAAGATCAGGGAGGAGTACACCATTGAGCGGCCCCTGGAGGGGGTCAAGGTCGTGGCCTGCCTCCACGTCACCGTCGAGACCGCAAACCTGCTATCGACCCTCACCGCGGGCGGCGCCGAGATCGCGGTCACCGGGTCCAACCCCCTCAGCACCCAGGACGACGTGGCAGCGGCCCTGGCCGAGGAGGGGATGTACGTCTACGCCTTCCACGGCGAGAACGACCAGGAGTACTACGACTGCATCAACAAGGCCCTCGACATCGGCCCCAACGTCACCCTCGACGACGGCGCCGACACCATCGCCACCATCCACAGCAAACGAAAGGACCTGGCTGGCGAGATCCTCGGAGGCTGCGAGGAGACGACGACTGGCGTCATAAGGCTCCGGGCCCTCGCCGACGCGGGCGAGCTGATGTATCCGGTGATCGCCGTCAACGATGCCGAGACGAAGATGATGTTCGACAACCGGTACGGCACCGGCCAGAGCACCCTCCACGGGATCATGAACGCCACAAACTTCCTCTTCGCCGGAAAGAACGTCGTCATCGGAGGCTACGGCTGGTGCGGCAGAGGCCTTGCGACCCGGGCGAGAGGCATGGGCGCAAACGTCATCGTCGTCGAGGTCGAGCCCCGAAAGGCCCTCGAAGCGGCCATGGACGGCTTCCGGGTGATGCCGATGATACAGGCTTCGGCGATCGGCGACCTCTTCATCACCGTCACAGGAGACATCTCGGTCATCAGAAAAGAGCACATCGAGCTGATGAAAGACCAGGCGATCGTCTGCAACAGCGGCCACTTCAACGTCGAGATCGACATCCCGGCCCTGGAGAAGATGGCGAAGGAGAGGGGCGAGGTCCAGGATAACGTCATGGAGTACAAGATGGCTGACGGCCGCAGGATCTACCTCCTGGCCGAGGGGAGGCTGATCAACCTCGCCGCCGCCTACGGCCACCCCCCCGAGGTGATGGACATGAGCTTTGCAAACCAGGCCCTATCCGTCCGCTACATAGCAGAGCACGGGCCGGATCTGGAGAGACAGGTCTACTCCGTCCCCTCGGAGATCGACAAGAGGGTTGCGGCCCTGAAGCTGGAGGCTATGGGGATCGAGATCGAGACCCTCACCCCGGAGCAGCACAAGTACCTCCACAGCTGGGATATGGGAACCTGAAATGAGGTGACAAGGGAGATGGACCTGAAAAGAGAGGCCGTCGAGGCCTACCTGAGAAGTCTCGAGGGCGACGACGCCGAACTGGTCGGCATGAAGACCCTCGGAGAGACGATCCCCACCACAGAAGACGTCAAGGGCTTCGGCTACGGAAGCCCCGTCCTCCTGGAGTACCGGTCGGGGGGGGAGGCGAAGTCTGCGGTCCTCTCGACGATGCGAGTCCAGGAGGGCTTCGGCCACGACCACTTCTCCGACCGGGCCCAGGTCCTCCTCTGGCAGCACTCGACCTTCGGACGGCTCCCAAAACACGCGAAGTCCGCAGACGTCGGATACTTCGACTCCGAGGGGAGGCTCAGCTCCTGCGGCGACGCATCGGAGTTTTTCATCCTCATGGAGAAGATCGAGGGGAAAGAGTACTTCTTCGACCTCGAACGGGTGAAGGAGGAGGGGGCGACGGATCTGGACATGAGACGGGCCGAGGTCCTATCCACCTACCTCGCCCAGATCCACGCCGAAAAGAAGAATTCGCCGGCCCTATACCGGCGAAAGATCAGGGACACCGTCGGCCACGGCGAGTGCATCATGGGGATCCTCGACGACTACCCGGCAAATCCCGAGTTCCTCGCTCCCGGCGAGCTTGCGGCGATAGAGAAGAAGTGCGTCGACTGGAGGTGGCGGCTTCGGGAGAAGACCCACCGGCTCTGCATGGCCCACGGCGACTTTCACCCCTGGAACGTGATGTTCCGGTCGGGGACGGACTTCACAGTCCTGGACAGGTCCCGGGGCGAGTGGGGCGAGGCCACTGACGACATCACTGCCATGACGACCAACTACATCTTCTACTCGGTTCAGAAGAGCCTGCGGCTTGAAGGCGGCTTGAAAGACCTCTTCGAGCTATTCTTCGAGAACTATCTCGATAAAACGGGAGACGAGGAGCTTTTTGAGGTGATAGCCCCCTTCTTCGCCTTCAGGATGATGGTGGTGGCAAGCCCCACCTGGTACCCGCTCCTTTCGGGCGATGTCCGAAGGACCCTCTTCAACTTCCTGGAGAACGTCCTCGACGCCGAGAAGTTCGACTACAAGAAGGTGAACAGCTACCTCGAAACGCCTCGGATCTGAGATGGAGACCCGATACGTCCTCGAGCTCTCGGGGGAGCACCCGACGATCCCGAAGAGCGAGGCTTGCGCCCTCCTGGAGATCTGCTCCTCGGGGTACCGGGTCGTCTCCGACCTCGACCGCTGCCTTGTGGTCGAGGCCCAAAACCTCGACCTATCCACTCTCGGAAAGAGGATGGCGATGACCCACCGGGTCGTCGAGGTCGCAGCCGAATCCGAGCCGACCCCGGAGGGGGTGGCCGAGGCCGCAAAGGACCTGGACATTCCTCTGAAGACCTATCGGGTCAGGGCAAAGCGGCTGGGGGACGCGCCTTTGATGAGCGATGAGGTCGAGAAGATGGTCGGCTCAGTTTTGTGGAAAAGGGGATACAAGGCCGACATGAAAAGCCCCGAGATCGAGATCAGGGCGATCGTCGCAAAAGAGAGGATCTTTCTCGGTCGGGATGTGGCCAGAGCTGACAGGTTAGGGTTTCGAGCCCGACGCCCCCATCTGAAACCCTTCTTCCATCCCGGAACGATGCTGCCGAAGCTCTCCCGGGCCCTCGTCAACTTAGCCATGGTCAGGGAGGGGGAGAGGCTCCTGGACCCATTCTCCGGCACCGGCGGGTTTCTGGTGGAGGCGGGCCTTCTGGGGATCAGAGGCCTGGGGACGGACGTCCAGGAGGAGATCGTTTTGGGCTCAAAATCGAACCTCGAAGGGCTCGACTGCACCCTCTTGGTGGGAGACGCCATGAGGCTGCCTCTGAAAGACAAGTCCATCGAGGGCGCCGTCTCGGACGCCCCCTACGGCAGGTCGGCCCTGATCCAGGCGGGGTCGAGGGACGAGCTGTTGGCCGGAAGCCTCTCGGAGCTCCGGCGGGTTCTCGTACCCGGCAGAAGGATGATCTACGTTGACGATCGGCCCGTCGGCGGCTTCATTGAGGATGCCGGTTTTGAGATCCTGGAATCTCACGCCGAGAGGGTCCACCGTAGCCTCACAAGACACATCTTCGTCTGCAGATGACGATCACTCCTGGCCGAAGACCTTCTCGACGAGGGCCGTGACGATCGGCCCGGCCTGGTCGACTATTTTTGCCGAGTAGATCCAGCCGCTATCCTCCTGGCCGCAGACCATAATCGTCCTCCCCTCGTACCCGACGAGATCGATCTCGTCGCTCTCGGGCGACCGGGCGGCCTGGATCGGGATCCGGGTCAGCCTCGCGGTTCTGCCTGCGGGGCTTGGCGGATCGAGGATCACAAACTCGCCACCTTTTACCACACCTATAAACCGGCCGAGACCGCAGACGTCGGCGACGATGTTCGAGCCTGCGATCTCGGGCTCGCCCCTTGCCGGGATGAACGAGATCGGACCTGGTCCTTTTGATCCATTCCAGTCCGTCCACCAGGGACCGGACGACCCGTACCTCCACCGTCCCTCAAAGCCGTTGCAGTCGTCTGTGAAGTTCAGCTCGAAGTCCCCGGCGTCGTCGGGCGGAAGGTAGGTAGGCGCCTCAGACCAGGTGCCCACAAGGCCCGTCTCCGTGACCGTTCCGACGAGACGGCCCTGGTCGTAGTCGTAAGATCCGACGACATCCTGGCCGGCCTGGCGGAGCTCCAGCCTCCCGTAGGTGGTATTCCATACGCCGGTCCAGTCGCAGCTCTGGGCCGAGATCGTCGGCGCGGAAACTAGCGCCAGGATCAATACCATCCAGAATTTCCCAAAGATCATCATGACCACCCAGAACTCAAAGAGATTTAGACGACTTCCATCACAGATTATCAACTTCACCAGATGTCTATGAATCTTTTGGCATTCATAGTTTTTGGAGGCTCTGTCCACGAAATCTGATCCTCCCTATAAATACAGAACCAGAAGTCCTGCCATCACTTCCGCTGGGGGGGGATAGCCTAACCCGCATTTGGGTCCGTGGTGCTGGTCAGATAGGAAGGAAGAACGCCTCCATAACCTTGGGGGGGATCTGTCGGCGCTTCGGACGCGTTTGGTGGGTGGCTGTTTGTGGGGACCATGGCAATAGGTGATGATGATGGCGACGCATGGTCTCCAAGCCGTAGCCATCTTCGCAACGGCCTTCTCAGCGCGGTTACAGAGGGCGGGACCCTCCGACGGGGCGGTCCAGGGCGGAGCTTCGCTCGTTGCGCTCAACCACGGGTTCACGACGCCTTCCTGGTGTGTGTGGGGATTTCCATTGTGGCTCTAAATATTATCAGTAATTGCTAGGGATGCAAGGCGAGAGATCGCTTTAAATCCTCAAATCCCAACCCCCATTACCAGCGCGTGACATCTCAAAACGCTCTCTGGCAGCAGGTTCGACAAGACGGACCAGGTCACTTCTCAAGGGCGTCCAAACATTCCTGGAAATGGGCGTTTGCCATCTGAAAGTAAGCCTCTTTTGGCATAAGCTCCTGGCCCACGGTCTGAAGCGTCTTCTCTCCGATGGATCCCAGCTCGACGATCTCGCGGCCCGCCTTTCGGGCGGCCTGGAAGACCTCACCGACGGCTGGCGCGCCCTGCTCCGCCATCTCCTGAAGGGCCTCTCCATGAGGCCTGAGGAGGGCTCCTGCAAAGTCCAGCGAAGCGTTCTCACAGAGTGCCATCATGTGAACCAGGAGGGGGTCGAAGTTCTCCATCTCCCAGAAGCCGCAGTTGGAGACTAGAATGAACTTTCCGGCCTTCGCCCCCTCCCTGAGGGGATGCCGGCACCGATCTTTTCTGATCTCGAAGAAGGGCTGGACCCTCGGGAGAATCCTGTCCATCAGGCACTTCAGCGGGCCCGTCACGCCGTCGACGTAGAGGGGCGTTGCAAATACCCAGATGTCGGCCTCGTTCATCTTCGGAAGAAGCCAGTCCATATCGTCTCTTTGGACGCATATTCCTGGAGTCTTCAACCAGCAGCCGAAGCATCCGAGGCAGGGCTTCACCTCTAGCTTGCTCGTGTAGAAGAGCTCGACTTTTGCGCCTGCCTCCTTCATACCCTCAAGGAGGGGGTCGAGGATGAGGGCGGTGTTTCCCTTCTCCATCCGGGGGCTTGAGTTTATGGCGACGACCTTCATCACAAATTCCTCCCGTTTCAATCCACCACAATAAACGGTTATGATTTTCCGTCGACGTTCTATCCGACCATAGTATAAACATTTACCTGAAGATTTCAGGAGTTTGAAAATGCTGCCTGGTTGGAGATGATCGAAGACGGCCTGTGGGCTCTTTCGGCTGGAGAATTTTAAAGTATCATCAGTCCAAAGTACCTTCATGAAGGTTGAGAGCGGAGCAGGGCCGGGATCTCAGAGGCTGACCATCTTCACCATAGCTCTTGCGGCATTCATGGGTTCCTTGGACGTCACCATCGTGAACATCTCTCTGCCCACCATATCCAGATACTTCGACGTGGGCACCGGGATGGTCTCCTGGATAGTTCTGGCCTATCTTCTGGTGATGAGCAGCTTTCTTTTGGCCTTCGGGAAGATCGGGGATCTGAAGGGCTTCAAGCGCGTATTTCTGGCGGGGTTTGCCGTCTTCGTGGCCGGGTCCTTCCTCTGCGCCGTCGCCCCCTCCATAAAGCTCCTCATAGCCTTCAGGATGCTCCAGGCCCTCGGAGCCGCCATGCTGACGGCCATAGGTCCCGCCATGGTCACGGTCTTTCTGCCCCAGGAGGTCAGGGGGAAGGCCCTCGGGATCGTGGCGACCTTCGCGTCCCTGGGGATCGCCATGGGCCCGCCGATCGGCGGCCTTCTCACCTCCTTTCTCAGCTGGAGGTGGATATTTTTCATCAACATACCTGTGGGGATCGTCGCCATCCTGATCGGAAGGTTGGTCCTCCCCGAGGCCGGACCTAGGCCAGGCCAAAAGGCGCGGTTCGACCTTTTGGGAGCCGCCCTCGTATTCCTCACCCTCTTCGGCCTGATCTTCGGGATGAACATGGGCCAAGAATTGGGATGGACCTCCCCCCCCATCACGGGGAGCATCATCGGGTCCCTCGTCCTGGCTGCGGTCTTCATCTTTAGGGAGTCGAGGTTCTCCGAGCCGCTCGTGGATCTTAAGCTCTTCAGAAACGGAAGCTTCACCTCCGCCAACGGCGCCGTCCTCCTGGTGATGCTCGTCTACGGCGGGGCGGTTTTCCTCTTCCCCTTTTACCTGGAGCTCGTCAAAGGTCTGGGGACCGACGTTGCCGGTCTGATCCTGATGGTTCCCTCCGTCGCCACCATGATCGTCGCCCCGCGCGCAGGCGCCTTGTCCGACAAAATAGGATCTAGGAAGATCTGCGTTGTTGCCACAATCCTCTGCGTGGCGGGGTTCTACCTCCTCAGCTTCCTGGACGCTGAAAGCTCCAGGGCCTTCATATTCGTCACCCTCGTAATCCTGGGGCTGAGCCTGGGGATGTTCCTCCCGCCCAACAGCAACTTGGTGATGGCCCAGAGCCCCGCCGAGAAGTGCGGCATCGCTTCCTCCCTGATGATGACCGCACGGAACGTGGGGACGGTGATAGGGATCGCCGTCTTCGAGATGGTCTTCGCCGCTCGGGTCCAGATGGCGGGTATCTCTGACGGGGCGGTCCAGGGCGGGGCATCGATTGCGCCGCTCACCCTCGGGTTTCACGACGCTTTTCTGGTGGGGGCGGGGTTCTCCGTTCTGGCGGTGATCCTCTCGGTGGTGGCGAGAGACGTGGGGTGATGGGCATCGAGGCAGCAAATGTTCAAGCGAATTTTATGTTAAAAATATATATGACTGGCGGCGCAGAGGCCCGCGATTTGATCGATGTCGTCATCATTTCTCCCGGTAACCTTCCATCTCCGCGACCTTCTCCAGCGCCGCATCGTCGCCCGCCTCGACGAGCTCCAGGCCAAGTCGACGGACTCAAGAGACACCAAGATCCGGACGACGGAGGAGCTGGACGTGCTCCTCCCGTCGGTGCTGGACAGGGCCTTCTGGGGAGCCAGTTCTGATCCCGCGCCGCCGGAAGGCATTCGACCTATTTTATTTTACAACTTCTCTAAAAATCCGCTTACTCCGCCCGGCAGGTGAATATGCTGTAGTGAAGCCACGCGGTGAACCCCTTTCCTGAAGTGGTAAAGACCCCAGGCCTCTCGCCGAACTTTTGCCCCACCTTCTCCCGGATCGAGGCGACCTCTTCGGCCCCGAGGCCGTACCTTTCGGCGAGGTCGCAGGAGTCGAGCTGAAGCGGCGGCGCCGCCCGGACCTCGCTGAGGGAGAAGCCTGCCTCTTTAAGCGCCGCCTCCAGCTCGTCGACGGTGAAGTACCATTTCTCGGTTTTCATCATCTCGTAGACCCGGTTGAGGCGGGCGGCGTCCTCCGAGTCTTTGAAGCAGGCGGACTGATGGACGAATAATTCCCCCTCGTGGAGCTGGCTCCGCAGGTGTCGGAGGAGGGGGAGAAGGCCATCGCAGCCGAAGTAGTGGAGGAGGGATCTTGCCACCAGGAGGAGGCGCTGGTCTTCGGCCACGAGATCCTGTCGGGCGACGGTCGATGCCGAGGCTGCGAGCCGCTCGATCCTCCCGTCGTTGCAGGCCGAGAGCTGCCGATCGGATACGTCCACGTCCACCAGCCGGACGCCTTCGAGGGGATGCCGCCTCAGAAGCTCTCTGAGGAGAAAGCCGGTCCCGCCGCCCAGGTCAGCGATGACGTCGGGGCGGGTGGCGTCGACGGCTGAGAGGGTGGCAGCGGTCAGGGGCTCTGCCACCTCGGGGTCAGAGAAGTAGCGGTGGTGAAAGCTCTCCCACCGCTGGCCGTGGATCTTCATCTCTCTTTTGACAGAATCTTCTTCGCTGGCCAATCGTTTCTCTCCTGGATTACATTCGTCCTCGGACGTTGCCGATAAACTGCCGATACGTTGCCGATGAAGAATTATCTCGTCACAGCCGTTTCTTCATCTCTTCTGAGCTAATGCACTCCTCGTCTTTCCGGTCAGCGATCACCGATAGATCGTGAAGATCCTCCTGAAGCCGTTCGTACTCAGCCAAGGGGAGGATGGCCGCTACTTTCTGGCCGTTCGCATCGACCACATACTGTTCTGCAGCGCCCAAGAGATTCACCTCAACGCAAGTTTGTATGTTCTTCTCGGTATAACCGTTTTCTTGCTGGAAGGGTACGAAATGTTCCAAGTCGACTTAACTTGGGCCCATCCTCCACCAGCTGCGAGAGACCGTCTTAGATCTATTTAGGAGCGCCCTTCCATCTGATCGGAGTTGGCTCGGAGCTGAGTTCGTTGAGGGCGACGTGGAATTTATATAGAAAAATTGCGACCTTTCGCAAGGTAAGGGTCAAAAAGCCACCAAATTCCAGGGGCAGATTCGATTGAGCGATGAGGAAGAAGAACAGGTCGTCCGAGAGGTGGATGAATATGGGAACGTTCTCGTCTATCCTGCCTGGTCGAAGAAGAACGCGCCGAAGGACGGGCAGAATAAGTGGGAAGTTCCGATTTATATCTGAAGGTTCGAATTTCGATACGAATCGGATCTTGGGCCGAACGATGCTGATCCTCTCTCCTATCAGCCCAGCTGATCGATCGAACAGTCGTCGGCTGGTTTGTCCTCCCGGACCCTCAGAAAGACCGGCGCCCTGAGGTGGCGGTCGGGGGTCAGCTCCAGGGCCTCCACCTCCACCACCAGCTCCGGCACAAGCCATCGAACACCGGGGGGAGGCGGAGATGGCGGCTCGGAGAAGGGCGGCTCTCGGGACGGCTGGAAGCCTCTGGAGATCTCCACAAGCTCCCCTTTGGAGAAGCCGGTGCCCACCCTCCCCACGTAGATCAGCTCCCCCCGGGTGTTGTAGCCTCCCAGGAGCAGCCCGCCGAAGGTGGGCTCCCGGTGGCCCTTGCCTGGGATGTAGCCGCCCACCACCAGGTCTGCTGACAGCTTCTTTTTGACCTTCACCCAGTCGGGGCTCCTGGTGCCCGGCAGGTACAGAGAGGACTTCCGCTTCGCCATTATCCCCTCCAGACCCAGCTTGACCGCCGCCTGAAAATACGTCTCCCCCCTCTCAGGAAGATAATCGATGACGGTCACCGAATCGGTCTCTTGGAGCTCCTCGAGAATTAGTTTCCTTTCCATCAGAGGGCGGTCCATCATGCTCTCCCCTTCCCAAGTGAGGACGTCGAAGACGACGTAGGTGGCTGGCATCGTCCTCGTGAGGTAGTCTATCCTGAGGCTGTCGGTCTGGTGCTCCCTCTGGGCCAGGGCGGAGAAGTCCGGCAACCCCTCTTTGAATACGGCGATCTCCCCGTCCAGAACGGAGTCCTTCGCCGTCCTGGCCAGGGGATCTGATATCTCCGGGTAGCGAGGGGTGATCCATCTCAGTCGTCTGTTCTGTAGCTCCGCCCTTCCTTCCGAGATGTGGGCGATGCACCTGGTGCCGTCTATCTTCGGCTCGAAGATCCAGTCTTTGGAGGAGAAGGGGTCGCCGGAGACGGCGAGCATCGGTCTTATCGGTCTCATAATCTCGAACGCCGGACGTAAGAGCGAAGCTGAGGTGATCCGATATATTTGATCGACTCAGCGGTCTTCTTCAGCGCCTCCATCAGGCTTTTGGCCGCCGCCTTTCCTTCCCTCTTCTCGATCTTGATAGCCTCGCCGCTGAGCTTGGCGCGGACCATCTCCTCGACCCTCTCCCGGTACTCGTCCTTGTAGAGGCTCAGGTCGAGATCGCCGGAGAGCTTGTCCACGATCTCCCTCGCCAGCTCCATCTCCTCCTCAGTTGGCTGGGGCAGCTCCTTCAGCTCCTCCACCCCGGCAGGGTCGAGAAGCTCATCGAAGTACCGCAGGGTGGTGGCGACCAAGGCGTCCTGGTAGTAGTGGACCAGAACGACTCGCTCCTTCGAGTGCATCGTCATCTTTCCGATGGCCGCCTTCCCGGTCCTCTCCATCACCCTCCTCAAAAGGGAGTAAGAACTCTCTGAGCCGTCGGGGACCAGGAGGTAAGTTTTGTCGAAGTAGTGGGGGTCTGCCGCAAAAAAGTTCACAAACCGGTCCAGGCGTATATCGTCGCTGGATTCGGGCTGTGCCGCCTCCAGCTCTTCGTCGTTGAAGATCACGTACCTGTCCTTCTTCAGCTGGTAGCCGTGGACGATCTCGCTATTGGGCACCTCCTCGCCCTCATCGCAGTATTTCTTGTAATGGATGGGGGTATTGCATTTTTGGTGGATCATCCTCAGCTTGACCCTTTTATCTCTCGTCAGGGGGATCATCTTCACCGGGATGTTGACAAGCCCGATGGTGATGCTCCCCGACCATACCGCCCGAGGCAAAGAGACCTTATGCCCCGCCTCTCTCTCCTCGACCTCTTCCTCCTCCGTCCCTTCTTCTTCCTCTTTCTCCCTCTCTTTTTCTACCTGCTTCTGGGCACCGGCCATTCGAAACCACCCCCGTGGGATCTTTTTGATTATATTTCGTCGTCATCCATCTTCTCGTTTCCGGTGTCCTTTCGGCAATCTTTCACGGAGTTTCTGGATAGGCGAGGGCGAGCTTGTGTCCCTCGATTCGGAGGGCTGGTTTTCTATCGGAGGCGGGCCCGGCGGCGGAGCTTTCGCCTCGGCTGCAAAGGGGTGTGGTGTCTCCTCCACCACCGCCCGGCCGCCACGATCTCTATCAGGCCCCAGGCTATGGCGGGGGTGATGACGTAGCGGGGGTGCCAGGTGATTTAGCTCAGAATTTTATGAGGAGATACCCTCACGCACATGGGTAAATTCCTAAAAAAACGCCTCAACCATCTGACATGAAAGAGTGAAACATATTTTACTAGATCCATGCGACAGCGAAGACCGGTAATATGACACCGCAGATTTTTTATCATATTAGAGAGAGTGAATGGAACTGGAGGGAATTCTTACGAGACCGGTCCTGATCCTAGTGATGATAACACCCTTGCTAAGTAAAGGCTCCATTCGATGGGGCCTAGACATGCGAATCCTCGACAATACTGATTATGTGGGGGGATCATAGTAAATGAAATTCAAGTGTTCAATACTATTGATTTTTTTAATGGCGCTGTTATGCCAATTTATATGTGTTGGTATTGTGTCATCCAGTTTAAATTCATCCAATTGTTATGTCGTTGAACCAAATATTGAAGTTACTTCATTTACACACAAATGGGATTATATTATTTTTATTGGATTCGTTGAATATTGTGATATAACACTAACAAATACCGGTAATATGGATGGGCGGGCCACTGTAATATATGAGGATCAAGTAGGGAAAGAACTTCCCCTACTTGATGGAGAAAAATATTTCGATGTTCCTAAAGGTAGCACAATATCAGCTAAAGTTACACTAGATTCGGATTTATTCACTGAGTCCGTAATACCCATAGTGGTCCAGCATTGCGATCAAGAATACTGTAAAGCTCAAAGCAAGCCAGTAGACATGCCTTATATAAAAGATGACGGTAAACATTATTGGAATTATACCGAATGTAGCTGTTCTGATGGCAAATGTAGCTGCTATATCGTTGAAGAAGAACTCCCTCGACCTTCGCCCGGGATCTCAGCAGACGTCGAAGCCCTCTCGATCAAACCAGGCGAAACCAAGAATATAACCTTCACCGTGACCAATGAAGGTGCTGACTCAGACGTTGAATCTTACCTCAGCGTGAGCGTCTCGCCTGGGCTGGACATAGCGGTGTACAGATCCTCCTCCGATGAAATGGTGTTCAAAAATAGCATCATCGGTTCACAGATATGGAACTCTGATGGCAGGAAGATGAACTCGACACACGAACTTCTGGACGCTTACAAGGCCTACGCCTCTGGCGAGTCAAATACCATCACGGTCACGATTGAGCCAAGCGATGACGAGGCAGCAGAAGCGGGTCCGCAGTGGATAAGGTACCGGGCCGCGTTCGATACAATTGGCGAGGGCAAAGATTACGTCCGAGACCCCACATCCGGACCGGTGGACCAGCAGAGATGGCCGGTTTACGAGATCCCTGTGACAGTGACCTCTGACGAAATTGTCAAAATCGTGCCTGAATTTACGTACCTGGCTGGCCGTAACGCCAAAGGAGAAGAGGCGCCTTGGAGGCATAGCATGACTTTATATCCTCCTGAAGGGCCTGCTTTGTATTCTCTGCCTACTCCTATCATCACTGCTGATGTATACTACAAACACAACATCTCCATTGGATCAACTTCTAAATCCAAGAGATCGCTGGTAACTCTTAAAGTATGGCAAGAAGATTCTGAAAATGAATGCTTTAGCGCAAGTGAAGAGAAGATCCTAGGTTGTGCATTGCGGGAAAAGGGCTATTGTTACGAATGTTTTGGAGGATGCAGATCCAATAGCAACGGATTGCACTTGCAGATAAATCTCCCCGAAGATGCTCCAAATGGCTGGTACGATGCGCAGATTGATCTATACTATACCACAACTGGCCCAGATGGCTGGAAGTTGGCCGATTCGGTATCTATCGATAAGGCCTTCAACATAACAGATGATATACGGGCTGATAAGACCCGACCATCTCCCAAGGTCTCAGCTGACGTCGAATCCCTTTCGATTAAGCCTGGAGAGACAGGGGATGTCGCCTTCACCGTGACCGATGAAGGAGCTGACTCAGACATCGAATCTTACATTAGCGTGAGTGTCTCACCTGGGCTCCACATAAAGGAGTACAAATGCTCATCCGACGAAATGAGATTCAAACACAGCCAAGTTGGTTCCAAGATATGGACCTCCGATAACTTGGAGATGAACTCAGAACACGAACTTCTGGACGCTTATGAGGCTTACTCCTTGGGCGAGTCAAATACCATCACGATCACGGTTGAACCAACTGGCGACGAGACGGCTGAAGCGGGTCAGCAATGGATACGATATCGGGCCGCGTTCGATACGATTGGCGATGGCCACGATTTCGTCCGAGACCCCATATCCGGACCAGTGGACCAGCAGGGATGGCCAGTCTACGAGATCTCTGTTAATTCATTACCCAAAAACATCAAGATTAATGCTGAGATCGTCGAGCCTATCTTTTGGCCGAAGGGCAGCTACCAATCCGGAGATTGGGTTGACGTCCATTATACCATCAAAAACACAGGAACTGAAAATCACAAGTTCTGCATGGGTGCATCAGTTCGAGGTCCAGATGACGACGACTGGATCGATTTGCGGTACAGTGAAACTCGCGAACTCGAACCAGGCGAGGAGATCCTGGATATGTTTACGTGGTTGGTGCCTGCAAGCGCCTTAGAAGGATATTATGACGTTACCATAGCTGTCTGGGAAGGTAAGACTCCTGACGGAGAGAAGCTTGTAGGTGAGCTCGATCGTGAGACGAGAGAGGATCAGTTCCAGATCGAATCCAGAGAGCCGGTTGGAGGTGATGTCAACGCTGAGATCGTCGATCCCATCTTTTGGCCAAAAGGTAGCTACCTACCTGGGGATTGGGTTGGCGTCCAGTACACCATCAAAAACACAGGAACTCAAAACCACAAGTTCTGCATGGGTGCGTCAGTTCGAGGTCCAGATGACGACTGGATCGATTTGCCGTACAGTGAAACCCGCGAACTCGAACCAGGCGAGGAGATCCTGGATATGTTCACGTGGTTGGTACCTTCAAGCGCCTTAGAAGGATATTATGACGTTACCATAGCCGTCTGGGAAAATCGAAATTACGAAGATGGCACTTTGTATGGAGAATTGGATCGCAGAACAAAAGACAACCAATTCTCAATAGTAATTGATGTGGAGAACCACCCGCCAAAGCTTTCTGATCCGATGGTCAGCCCCGAAGAGCTGTGGCCTGAGAACTTAGTAGATCTCACGTATTCAGTCGTCTACGAAGACGAGGATGGAGACGAGCCAACGCAGATCTGGGTGAACCTCGGAGAAGAATCCAGTGGAGATAATGCCTTCGATATGGTATTGGCAGAGGTGTATAACCTTGGTGCATATTACAAGGCTCGATATGAGGTTACAGTGACGCCAAATCAGTATCAAGACCTCCTCTCAGCAGGCCAGAACTTCTTCAACATTTATTGTAGCGATGGCGAAGATTTTGGTCAAACTCCTATAGTGGCTTTACCCCATATATTCGAGGATTCTTCTGAGAAATATCCAGATTTGTACATCAGTTCGGATGACATAGGTTTTTCCAGGCAAAACATACCAATTGGAGAAACTGTAACCATAACTGCCAGAATACGCAACCGAGGTGATATTGGCACAGGGGATCAGCCAATTATAATAGAATTTTGGGATGGGTATCCTGGACTTGAAGGATCAGTTCTGCTTGGTAAGAAAAGTGTACCATTTCTAAATGAAGCTGAGTCTCGGAATGTTGAGATAGAATCAAAGTGGACTCTATATCCAGGAAATCGTGAAATTTATGTAAGATTGGATGGCGATGATTTAATTAATGAGGGCAAGGAAGAAAACGAGGAGAATATAGCATTTAACATATTGACTATCGAATGCTATCCTCGCGACCCGAAGAATTCATGCACGCCTAGACCTAAAAAGGCACTAATATTAGACCCCTTTAATAGCGAATCATCAAAAAGTTATTGCGACGATTTGTATAGCAGATTAATCGACATGGGATTTAATCCAGAGGACATTGTTTATAAAAAAGATTGTGATGTAAAGATTGATCTTTTAGATGAGTGGTTAGATGATGAATATGGACTGATACATATATCCACGCACGGATCAAGCGATCTTGTAGCAATTGAGTCTTATGACGATGCTACCTCACGCGATAGTGCGTATAACTCACTAAAGAATATATACATTGATAAAGGATACACAGAAGACCAAGTTGAATTAATGTTGGGTAAGACGGGGACAAGTACCAATAAGTTTGTTATTTATATAAACCACATATTTATACGTGCTCGCTGCGGGCCACAGCCAGCATATCCTCTAATTTTTTTTGAAGGCTGCAATATCGGCAATGATGATAATATGGCGGAAGCCTTTAAATGTAAGGGGGCTGGAGCATATGTTGGATACGACAACAGAGTTTCTTTTATCACAGATGATTTGTGGGATCTGGTATACCACCTTATTGGAATCGTAGATACGTATGACGGAACAAACAAGTTTTATGATAAAATTTTTGAAGGATATAATGTGGAACAATCCTATGAGGGAATATCTGTTGATACCGATTTTCCATATCTTAGCCCTAAAGCTCATCTTAAATTTAATGGTGATGGAAATCTTATTCTTAACTTTGATAAACTGAATCGAGAAATCTCTGCATTAAGGTGGGACACAAATGGACACTATTATGAATTAGTTAAAAATGATATGAACTGGGAGGAAGCGAATCAGTATGCTGATGCCCAACAATTTGTTGAACCAAATACTATGCAGAGATATAAGGGACATTTAGCCACCATTACCAGTCCAGAAGAGCATGACTGGATATTTGGGAATCTTGTATCACCTATAATTGCGGAAGGTAACGCTATTTGGCTTGGCGGATACCAAAAAGACGGTTATGAAGGTAAGCTGTCGGAAGGCTGGTGTTGGGTAACTGGAGAGCCTTGGTCTTGGACACATTGGAGCGGTTCAGAACCAAATGACTGTAGGGGGGATAATGAGAGATTCTTGGAGATGTGGAGCTGGAATGGTGGATATTGGAATGACGAGATAATTAAATGGAGTTTTACATATTACCTTCTCATAGAGTATGAACCCGATACAACTTAGTGGACAGTATATTCCATATTTGCAGAGCTTCCAACGTCACTCCTCTCTATGCCCCCCCTCTCGATGGTGTTGGCGGTGCTCTCTTCGACAGGAGCTGTCACTTCAACCTCACATAATGCCATGAGGTGCGCCTCGATCGCCACCTTGCTGTTGCACAGGGTCTCCTCGATTGTCTCTCCCTGAGAGTAGCAGCCAGGAAGCTCGGGCACCTCGGACCAGAAGCCGCCCTCCTCCGCCTGATGTATCCGAACTGTGTACTCCATGACTCCACCAGCCTCGACTACTATTTCGGGGCGCCGGCCTCAGCAGACCTCCTCCTCCTCCCCCTCCGCCGCCGCGAGCTTCTCCAGCACCGGCCTCGTGGAGACGGAGTTCATCTCAAGCCCCAGCTCTTCCGCGCCGAGGCCGAGGGCGAGCCCCGTCATCTGGGTGACGTATAAGATCGGCAGTTCGATCTTTTCGCCGAACTTCTTCTCCAGAAGCGGCTGGTTTGCGTCGAGCATCAGGTGGCAGAGCGGGCACAATGCGACGACGAAGTCTGCGCCCGACTCCTTGGCGTTCCGGAGGATTCGGATGAGGGTCTCGGCGGCGGCCTCCTCCTCGGGCATGAATATAGGGCCGCAGCAGCACTTCATCTTCAGCCGGAAGTCCGTCGGCTCGGCGCCCAGGGTCCGGATGAGGTTTTCGAGGATCGAGGGGTTTTCGGGGCTGTCGATCCCCCCGCCGGGTCTTGTCAGAAGACAGCCGTAGTAGGGAGCGGCCTTCAACCCCGCCAGGGGCCGGACGACGATGTCCTCGGGGTCCTTGGCCTCGTTGAGGGCTCCTGTGATCGTCTCGATGACGTGCTCGACCTCTTTTTCTCCCTCGTACTTTTTCTCCAGCGCCTCGTTCACCCTCTCCCTGAGTTTGCGGTCTTTGAGGCGGATCATCGCCGCTCGGAGCCTGCTGTAGCAGATCGAGCAGGAGGCCATCACCGGAAGCTCGGTCCTCACCAGGTTTCTTGCGGCGAGGGCCGTCGAGACGATCTCGTTCGAGACGTGGGTGGCGCCGCAGCAGTTCCAGTCGTCGATCTCCTCAAGCTCGACGCCGAGAGCCCTGCAGACCGCCAGGGTCGAGATCTCGTACTCCCTTCCCGTCGACCGGGCGACGCATCCGGGGTAGTATGCGAGCTTCATATAGTGGCCTCCTTTGTTTCTTCGGCCTTCTTTGACTTTCCTTCGTCTCCGAGAAGCTCAAAGATCCGCCTCATCTCCTCGGTCCCTTCGATCCTCTCGCCTCTCGCCGCCTCGAAGCTCAGCTCGATCTTACCCTTCGGTATCAGCTCTGCGCCGAAGGCCATGATCTGGGCCGCAGAGCTGGGGCTACGAATCATGTACTCGGCCGAGAGGAGGAACTCCGATATCCGGCCGTAATCCCGTATCTGCCGGGCGAAGATTCCCTCGAAGACCGAGTCCTTGCACCTCATCCCCTCCTCCTCCTCGTATATGCTCTTGAGGGCGGCGACGACCGCCATCGGCCTGATACTCCTCGGGCAGCGGACGGTGCATAAGAGACAGGACGTGCAGAGCCAGATCGACCTGCTCGATAGAGCCCTCTCCTTCTCACCTTCAAGGACGAGCTTGACGAGCTTTCGGATGGGGACATCCATCAGGGAGGCGGTGGGGCAGCTGGCGGAGCATGTCCCGCACTGGATGCAGGTCTTGACCTCGTCTCCGGCGAGGGCGAGGACCTTTTCTCTGAACTCCTCTCCCTCGGGCGTCGTTGTCGCCATCGTCGTCTTCTCCGTCATTTCTTCTCACCCCCCTCGGCTTCGGTTGCAGCCTTCGCTTTCGACTTCTTTATCCTATCTCCTATCTTCTCGCTCGCCTCATCGATCTCGTCCCTCTCCCAGACGAACCTCACCTTCGGCTTGTTGATCACCGCCTCGACCCCCGCGAGGGCCTCGTTGATCTTCGAGAGGAGGTCTGGGTCCCTCTCGGGCGCCTCGATCTCGGGTATCGGGACCTTCTCGATCTCTGGGGGCAGGACGATCCCGGAGAGGTCCGGCCTCTTCCTCGACTTCGAGACGATGGAGGATATCGCCTCCTTCCACTCCTCCGCCCAGGGAGTCTCCTTCACAGGCGTGGTGGTGACGCCGGTCCGGTCCACCTCCACCGCGAAGCAGTGGCAGGCGTTGGCGCAGGCCCCGCAGAAGATGCACTGATCACGTTCGACCTTTATTTTGCCGTCCTCGCCTACATACCAGCAGTCGGCGGGACAGACGTTGAAGCAGGCGTGACAGCCCATGGGGTCGCAGAGGGGAAGCTGGCGTTCAATGAGCCTTATATCGCCCTCGAAGGGCTTGGTGATATTCATGGCGTCGTAGGGGCAGACGAGAAGACACCTGCCACACCCGATGCACTTGTCCTGGTCGACCTCGATCTCGCCGAGAAAACGGAACTCCTCCTCCAGCTCCAGGGGATTTCCCTCAACCTTGATCGCCTCCTCGGGACATATCCCGACGCAGAGGCCGCAGTGGTCGCAGAGATCCTCGTCGACGAGAAGCTGCTCGAAGGGGACCAGGTTCGTCGGTGTGGGCTCTTTCTCCTGGAGGAGGAAGGCCTCGCAGAACCGAGCGCATTTCCCGCAGAGGTTGCACTTCTCGGGATCGACCTCGATCTTCCCCTTCCCTTCCCCCCTCTCCTCCTCCCGGAGGGGGCCGAAGACGTCCCGGGTCGGATAGAATACGACGGTGATCGCCTCGGTGGGGCAGACCGGCTCGCAGAGGGCGCAGGGGAGGCACCTCTCGTTCGGCTCGGCTTTGGAGACGAGGTGGGGATACTCCTCCATCTCCCTGTAGTCTCTGTCGTTAGCGGTCATCCTGTAGGCGTCGACGGGGCAGAAGGCGGCACACATCCCGCAGAAGACGCAGAGATCGAGGTCGATCAGAACCGGCGGCGCGTCCAGGCCCGTGGCGATCTCGATGACGGGGCCGAGGGAGAGTGCCTTCGTCGGACAGAGGGCGACACAGATACCGCAGCCGTTGCACTTCTTGTAGTCGTAGTCCAGGACCTTTACCGAGTCCTCCGACCTCTGGATCGACTTGATGTGAGACCCCTCGACCTCCATCTCCTTTTCGATCTCCATCGCCATCAGCTATCGCCTCCCTGGGGCTCTGGCGCCCGAAGGGCACGAAGCTCCGTTCCCACCGGCCCCATATCCTTCAGCTCCCGGACGAACCTCCTCACCTCTTTTGCCAGAATCTCCCCTTCGCTGGCGGCACACCAGACGATCTTGACCCTGCCGGGGTTGATCCCCACCTTCTCCAGGACGCCCCTCAGGACCTGGACGCGCTGGTAGGCCTGGTAGTTCCCTTTGCTGTAGTGGCACTCTCCGAGGCGGCACCCGGATATGAGAACCCCGTCGGCCCCGCCCTTCAGAGCCTCGATGACGAAGGCGGGATCGACCCTGCCGGCGCACATCACCCGTATCGCCCTCATGTTCGTCGGATACTGGATCCGCGAGGTCCCCGCGAGATCCGCCCCAGCGTAGCTGCACCAGTTGCAGAGGAACCCGACGATGAAGGGGTACTGCCCCTTTACGGCCGTCGCCGCCCTCACCTGGGCCATGATCTGCTCGTCGGAGAAGAGGGTCATCTCGATGGCGTCGACGGGACAGGCGGCGGCACAGGTTCCGCACCCCTTGCAGGACGCCTCGTCTACGAGGGCGGTCTCGTCGACGGAGATCGCCTTGCTGGGGCAGGTCTCAACGCATAGCCTGCAGCCGATGCACTTCTCCGTATCGACCATGGCGACGACGGGATCGAGGGTCAGCTCCCCTCTCACCAGAAGCCTCATCGCCTTGGCAGCTGCGGCCTCCCCCTGGGCGATGGAGACCTGGATCTCTTTGGGACCAGAAGCGCATCCCGCTATGAAGACGCCGTCGATGTGGGCCTCTACGGGCCTCATCTTCGGATGGGCGATCTCAAAGAACCCGTCGGGCCGCTTCGATAGGCCGAGCAGGTTTCCGATGACGTCGGCGTCTTTGTTCGCCTCCAGGCCCGCCGATAAGACGACGAGGTCGTAGGGCTTCGATCTGAACCTGCCGAGGAGGGTGTCCTCGTAGTTGACCCGAAGCTGGCCATCGACCTCTTCCACCTCGGAGACCCGGCCCCGGATGAAGTTGATCCCGAGCCTCTGGGCCCGCATGTAAAACTCCTCGTACCCCTCGCCCCCGGCCCGAAGGTCGATGTAGTGGATCGAGACCTCGGCGTCAGGGTACTTCTCCTTGATAAGCTGGGCGTTTTTGAGGGCGTACATGCAGCAGACCCGGGAGCAGTAGGGGTTTCCGACCGTCTCGTCCCTCGATCCGACGCACTGGAGGAAGGCGATGGACCGTGCCACCTCGCCCGTCGAGGGGCGTACCACCTCGCCGCCGGTGGGCCCGGCGGCGTTGAGTAGCCTCTCGACCTGGAGGCCGGTGATGACGTCTCTGTACCTTCCAAATCCGTACTCCTCCTTTCTGGCCGGATCGAAGGACTGCCATCCGGTGGCGACGATTATCGCCCCGACGTCGAACCTGAAGCTCTCCTGGGTCTGGTCGTACTTGACGGCGTCGACGGGACAGGCCTCGGCGCATAGGCCGCAGCCGATGCAGGCCGCGGGATCGATGCAGGCGACGAGGGGGACCGACTGGGGTATCGGCATGTAGATCGCCTTTCTCTTCCCCAGGCCGAACTCGTACTCGTCGGGGACCTCGACGGGACAGACCCCGGCGCACTCGTTGAGACAGCCCTTGCAGAGCTTCTCGTCGACGAACCTCGCCTTCCTGACGCCTGAGACCGTGAACCTGCCGACGGACCCCTCGATGTTCAGGATCTCGGCGTAGGTTACGAGGGTGATGAGGGGGTGGTTGTATACGTCGGTCATCTTCGGTGCCAAAACGCAGATCGAGCAGTCGTTCGTCGGAAATACGTCGGTGAGGAGGGCCATGTACCCCCCGATCGTCGGCCTCCTCTCGACGAGGTAGACGTGAAGGCCGCAGTCGGCGAGGTCGAGGGCCGCCTGGATTCCGGCGACCCCGCCGCCGACGACCATAACGCCCCGGCTGACGGGCATCGTCTCGCCCTGGAGCGGGTTTAAGAGGGCGGCCTTTGCCACGGCCATCCTGATCAGGTCTTTTGCCTTCTCCTGGGCCTGGGGTGGCTCGTCCATGTGGACCCAGGAGCACTGCTCCCGGATGTTCGCCATCTCCAGCATGAACGGGTTCATCCCCGCCTCGGAGATCACCCGCCGAAAGGTCGGCTCGTGGAGCCGAGGCGAGCAGGCGGCCACCACGATGCTCTCCAGCTTGTGCTCGGCGATGTCCTCCTTGATCGTCTCCTGGCCGGTGTCAGAGCAGGTGAACTGGAGGTCCCGGGCGACCTCGACGCCCGGAAGGGTTTTGGCAAACTCGGTGAGGCTTGAGGGCTCCAGGACCCCTGCAATGTTCAGGCCACAGTGACATACGTAGACTCCAATTCGCATCGACAGGACTCCGGGCTGTCATTTGAAATCCTTCAACTTAAAGGTACCTGTAAGGTGAAAAGTGATTGAATATGGCAAATCAGCCTGCAACTTTTTCTTCATCGCAAGAGTTTACAGTGGCGTTGGAGTGACAGGGCTCAAGGACTGGATATTCTCATCTGTTGCCGCACAATTGATGGCGAGATCAATTGAAACCTTGCTAACGACGACCCGTAAAAGTTAGGTGCCGGGAACGGGATCCGAACCCGTGACTTCCAGATGCCTCAGGACACGAGCGCCTAATTTTCGCTTCCCTATGAGTCTGGCGCCCTAACCAGCTAGGCCACCCCGGCACAGCAGACCTCCTAGGGGGATTTGTTACATAAACGTTGTGCTCATCGGCTGCAAGGCCGGAGATGAGAACTTATTTCTAAGAGGTGCCGGGATAATGGCCGCGAGATCAACATGTCTTCGATCATATCCGGCACGGTGAGCGATTCCCTATCGGGAAAGCTGATCGTCCTCGCGGTCACGGGGAGCATCGCCGCGGTGCGGACCGTCGACTTGGTCCGCGACTTGATCCGACGGGGTGCCGAGGTTCACTGCGTAATGAGCGGAGCCGCTCAGGAGATCATCCATCCTTACGCCCTGGAGTACGCAAGCGAGAACCCCGTGGTGACGAGGATCACGGGAAGAGTCGAGCACGTCGAGTTCTGCGGCGTTGGGGGGCGGGCTGACCTCCTCCTGATAGCTCCCGCCACCGCCAACACCATCGGCAAGATCGCCCAGGGGATCGACGACACCCCCGTCACCACCTACGCCACCACGGCCCTCGGGTCCGGCGTCTCCGTGATGGTCGTCCCCGCGATGCACGAGGCGATGTACCGCCACCCTGCAGTGTTGAAGAACCTGGACCTTCTCATGTCGATGGGGGTCGTGGTCGTCGACCCCCGGATCGAGGAGGAGAAGGCCAAGATCGCCGAGAACAGCACGGTGGTGATGGAGGCAGAACGGCTCCTGGGCCCCGCCGACCTCGAAGGCCGGAAAATACTGGTGACGAGCGGGGCGACCGCTGAGAGGGTCGACCCCATCAGGATTTTGACTAACAGGGCTTCGGGGAAGACCGGGACAAAGATCGCCCTCGAGGCCCGGAGGAGGGGGGCTGATGTGACTATTGTCCATCGGGGCCGCCTCGGCCTGCCCGTGAAGGAGGTTTACGTCGAGAGCGCCGAAGAGATGCTCGCCGCCGTCCTGGCCGAGCTTGACGGGGGCGGATACGACGCCATGGTCGCCGCCGCCGCCGTCTCCGACTATACTCTTGACGCCTCGGCCGAGAAGATAAAGTCCGGAGGCGAATTCGTCCTCAGGCTCAGGCCCACCTCAAAGATAATAAAGAACGTCCGGTCCCTCCACCCCGAGCTGAAGATGGTGGGGTTCAAGGCCGAGACCTTCCTCTCCGACGACGACCTGATATCCAGGGCCACGGAGTCGATGGAGAAGAACCGGCTCGACCTGGTCGTCGCCAACGACGTCGGAAGGGGCGGGATGGGAACCGAGGAGAACAGGGTCCTGATCCTGAGGCGTTCTGGAGCGAAGGGCGAGGTCTCTGGGAAGAAGAGCCTGATCGCAAAGGCCGTCATCGACGCCCTGGTGGAGGAGTTCTCCTGAAGGCCGCGGCCCCCGCCCACATAACGGGCTTTTTCGCCGCCCGGCGCGACCCCGACCCGAGACGGGCGGGGTCTGTCGGTTGCGGCCTCAACCTGGATCTGGGAGCCAAGACCACCGTTTTGCGGTCGGAGGAGACAGTCGTCTTTCTGAACGGGGTCGAGTCGGAGGCGCCCGTCACAAGAAAGGTCGTCGAGAGGCTGGCGCCCTTGCCCGTCATGGTCGAGACCGAGCTTATGATGCCTCTCGGATCGGGGTTCGGGGCGAGCGGGGCCGGGGCTCTAAGCTGTGCCTACGCCCTCAACCAGGCCTTCGGCCTGGGCCTTTTTGCAAGCTCTGTCGGGGAGGCGGCCCACGTGGCGGAGGTCGTCTCCGGCACCGGCCTCGGCGATGTCATCGCCCAGAACACCGGCGGTCTCGTGGTCCGGCTCTCGCCGGGGGCGCCGGGTCTTGGGGTCGTAGACAGGATACCGGTCCCGCCCCTCGTGGTGGACTGCCTGGTGAGAGGCTCCCTCTCGACGGAGAAGGTCCTCTCCGATCCGGGGACGATGAGGGAGGTGAACCGGGAGGGGGAGCGGGCACTCAAGGAGCTTATCAAGATGCCGACCCTAGAGCGGTTCGTATCTTTGTCCTGGGAGTTTGCAAAAAGGTCGGGCCTCGCGAGGGGTTGGATGGAAGATGCAGTGGAGGCGGTGGAGGCTTCTGGAGGAATGGCGAGCATGGTGATGCTGGGAGATGCGATCTTCTCCCTCAACGGGAGGGACGCGCTGGCGGAGTTTGGAGAGGTCATATCGGTGAGGGTCAGCCTCGGGGGTGCCGGGCTTGAGTGACGTTCCACGATCGCATCCGAGGTACGCCTCCCTCAAGACCCGTGAGAAGGTGGTGGTGGGCGTCGAGCGGGGCATCACGGGGCTGAACGGCCTGATCGCGCAAGGAAGGGGCGAGGCCCTCGACTACCTCATCGGTGAAAAGACGACGCCTACAGCCGAAGAGGCTGAGCGGGCGGCAGCGGCGATGCTCCTTCTGGCCGAAAGGCCCGTTCTCAGCGTCAACGGAAACGCCGCAGCCCTCGTCCCCGAAGAGATGGTTGCTCTCGCAAGAAAGATCGACGCACCGCTGGAGGTGAACATATTCTATCGGACCGAGGAGCGGGTGAAAAAGATCGCAGACCTCCTCCGGAGCCTCGGAGCCGAGACGGTCTATGGCGAGGCTCCCGATGCCGTGATCCCGGGGCTCGACCACGCTCGGGCCAAGGCCGCTAGAGGCGGGATATACGATGCCGACGTCGTCTTCGTCCCCCTGGAGGACGGGGACCGGTGCGAGGCGCTGATTAAGATGGGAAAGAGGGTGATCACCGTCGATCTGAACCCCCTCTCTCGGACCGCCAGGACCTCGACGGTGACGATCGTCGACAACGTGGTGAGGGCTCTGCCGAACCTGATCAACCTCGTGGACGAGATGGCCGGCCTGGACGATGCCGATCTGGAGTCTCTTCTCGCCAGCTACGACAACAGGGCTGTGCTCCGCCGGTCGGTGGAGGAGATGATCTCCCACCTCTCGGGCTCGTTTTCAGCTTTAGACGGTTGATCCCCACCAAAATATTTTATATCCTGCTTGTATAACTTCTCGCTATGCCCAAACGGGTCATTTCCCACCAAGAGCTTTTGGAATCGGTCCATGCTGCCACCAGTGCGCCCTTCGAGTCGATTTATCCTAACGATCGCTGTTACATGGCCTTATCCCTGGCGGAGGTGTGGGAGGTGGTTCAGTCCTTCGGTCCCGGCACCGGGAACGGCGAGAAGGAGGATGCAGATCATCAGGCTCGCAGGCTCTGGTACGCCTTCAAGGAGACGGACAGCCGGTGCGCCTGCGGGATGGTCAGGCTTACTCAGCCTCTCGTCCGGGATGTCGTGGGGGTTGTGACCACCGACGACCTGTTCGCAGAATCAAGCGCGAATTCTGCAGGCCTGGACGACTGCGTCCTGAGCGACGATTTGGCGGAGTACGCGGAGGAGCGATTATCTGGTCGTCTCGGCGTCGTCCAGAAAAATGGAGGCGATGCTCTCCGAGGCGATTTTGGGGGCGGCATCGAGATGACCCTGATCGAGCCCCAGACCAAAGACGTTTTCAAGAGGAGCCAGGGTGGGACCTTCGGCCCCGGCCAGTGGCGGGTTTCAGAGATCAGGGCCCTTGCGGTCTGGTTCTGACGAAGGTTTTCCGGACGGATTAATCAGGAGAGATACGTAAAGGTTTGCAGGGGGGTCGGGCGCTTAGGTTCCTTCTTTTCATAGTGGAGGGATTTCGACCGTAATGGCCGATCTCCGTTCATAAAGTCTTCGCCAGCTCCTTTTTGCTCTATTTTGTCATATTTTGCCATCTAACAAGTTTATCTCATCAAATGCGGAAATATGGTGAATTTATGGGGCAAATGTTTCAAATTCTCCTCTAAAATGGTCTCGGCATAGTTCATCGACATCATAATTTATCATAAAAAACTTTATTTACCATGAATGCTTAAGAGCGGCAGAGGTGTCCGGTGTGAGCAATCTCCGATCTACTTTGGCCTTATCTGTCATTTTGGTCTCCGCAATATGTGCGGTGCAGTCTTACCCGACGGAGTCGGTGGAGGGGGCCAGCGATCAGTCAAATGGGAGCATTAGCGCAATTTCGGTCATCGTTTACGTCACTCCGGTTGAGGCGATGGACGTAGATTTCGTCACTTTCACGTACAACGTCGTCAACGGGGGCACGGCCTATCTTTGCAACATCACCATAAACAACTCCATCTCAGGTGTGGAGTTCGTAGAGCCCTTCGACTTGAAGCCGGGCGAGAATGCGACCCGAACCGCGGAGTACGAGCTGACGCCGGAGGACCGAAAGTTGCCGTATCTGTCGAACTGGATCAGCGCGACCGGCTACGACTGCGAAAATGGCTGTCGGACGGCAGCTGCGACCGCGGGATGTTCCATACTGCTGAGTTAGCGCTGAACTAATCAAGATCACCTCTTTTGGTGAACAAATCCGGTCGGGGAAGCTCCGATCCAGCCTCCCCGACTGAAGCTATTTTGGACTCCAGAATCTGTCAGCATTTGCAACAAAAGATAATCTCCGGCGGAGGGGCGATCGGAAATCTTAAACTCATAATAATAAATTCGCATTATGTGGGCTGTAGAGAAGCTGGTGGCGTTCAATTTTTAGACCATCCGACACGATGCGATACTTGTAGAGCCGTTCGACCATAATGGCTATAATCATCGACCTGCCTTCAACCCGGCATTTCGCATTAACGGTTTGAACGCTCACCATTTTTCCGGCTATCGTTTTTTTGAGAATCGATATCCTCCGAAGCTATGTTGTGTTTGGATAGATCCGCGCCACAATGATAAAGAGTATAATGCACACAATTTTATAAAATATTGAATTTTTAATATCGTATTTACAAATTTAATTAAAATTATTATTGTTATCAAAGATTAGGAATATGATTTGAATTTGTGCACATCAAGATAGGTCAAAAATTCTCAGTTTTGCATAGCCTTACTGCGGAATGCCGGTTCAACCGTCTCCTGGCAGCTTCATGAGAATTTCGATCTCGGTTGGATCTGCTTTTTCGGCCTCCATTTTTTATATATAGATCCAAGACTCCGATTAATATCGGGCATGTGATGGAACGTTTTTCGTCTGGCTTATGAAAAACTTTAATACCAATGACCTTCTGTAGGTAGCCCATCTTGAGGAGGGATAACTCTGGTGCGAAGTTCTGCCTTGGCGGTCATCATTCTGATCTTATCGCTGAGCCCGTTGGCCGGGGCTCAGCTGTCTTTAGATAAAGTGGCGAATAGGACTACAGTTCTGGTTTTCGATAACGTGACTTATACCTACAACATCACGAATATCGGGCCAGATAACGTCACAAACCTCAACCTGAGCGACGACATTTTTGGATACATTCCCATTCCTCCCGCCAATTCGACCCTTCAGCCCGGAGAGTTCGTAGAGGTGACTTACGATTATAGGACGCAAGAGATCGACATTCCCATTCTCGTGAACATCGGTAACGCCAGCGGATACCGGGAGTCGGGCCCCTTCGTCTATGACGAAGATATGGCTGGAGTGACCGTCAATCCCGCCGCCGCCGTTGCCATCCTCAAGATTCCGAGCAAGGGGGTTGGCGCCAAAATCGGCGAGGTGATCAACTACACCTACCAGATAACCAATACAGGCAGAACTAACGTATCAAATCTACAACTGACCGACAAAATCTATCAACTTGGTGGCGATGTTGAGGTAGACCTCACCAGTAAGCTGCCCAAAACCGAGATAGCGCCGGGCGAACAAATATTTGCATATTTTGATAACGCCATCACAGAAGAGAACCTCACCAAGTTCTTAAAAAATAGTGTAGTTTACGTCGGTGTTAGAGACGCAGCAACCATTGAGGGCGATGATCTAAATGGCGAACTCGTCCAAGCCACGGCTGGCTCGTCGGTGATCGTAGATTACCTTCCAGATATAGAGCTGGTCAAGGAAGTTAACAGGAGCACCGTGATCTGTGGCGGTCCGGTGACGTATACCTACAACATCTCCAATCCTACCAACATCACCCTCTACCAGATCACGCTCGTCGACGACAAGCTTGGAAACATAACCCTCAACGGCACAAATACGGCGGTACCGCCTGCGGTGGGCCAATACGACGGTGGTGACCTGGACGGCGACAACGTCCTGGACCCAAACGAGACCTGGAACTTCAGCGTGACGGGCTACTACATCTCGTTCAGCATGAAGAACACCGGCAACGCCACGGGAAGGGACAAGTTCGATGATCTGTACTGGGATACTGATGACGCCCAGGTGAACGTAACATATCTTTCCATCAATGGTACGAAGTTCGATGATCTCAACTGCAACGGTGCCAAGGACCCCGGAGAGCCGGGGCTCGATAACTGGACCATAGTCCTCTCTTACGCCAACGGGAGCCTCATCGGAGCCACCAACACGAGCATCGACGGGTCCTACAGATTTGATCCGATGTGCCCCGGCAACTATACGGTGAGTGAGGTGCTGAAATCGGGCTGGCGCCAGACCTACCCTCCCGGTGATGGCAACCATTCCGTCAACCTCACCGATTCGAATATTACAGGCATCGACTTCGGTAACGCACTGCTCCCCTGCATATCCGGTTTTAAGATCAACTACTGTAACGATTCCGGCATCCCCGGCTGGACCGTCATCCTGAACAACGGGACGGGTGAGGTCGATCGCACATCGACTAACGCTACCGGGTGGTACTCGTTCTGCGGTCTTGAGCCCGGCGACTACTGGGTCTGTGAAGATATGAAGGCAGGCTGGATGAACGTCACCGACGCCTGCATCAACGTGACCCTGGTCTGCGATAACGTCACCGACCAGAACTTCACCAACACGCCGTTGTTGTGTATCGAAGGTTACAAGATCAACGACTGCAACGATTCCGGCATCCCCGGCTGGACCGTCATTCTGAACAACGGGACGGGCGAGGTCGATCGCACATCGACTAACGCTACCGGGTGGTACTCGTTCTGCGGTCTTGAGCCCGGCGACTACTGGGTCTGTGAAGATATGAAGGCAGGCTGGATGAACGTCACCGACGCCTGCATCAACGTGACCCTGGTCTGCGATAACGTCACCGACCAGAACTTCACCAACACGCCGTTGTTGTGTATCGAAGGTTTCAAGATCAACGACTGCAACGATTCCGGCATCCCCGGCTGGACCGTCATTCTGAACAACGGGACGGGCGAGGTCGACCGCACATCGACTAACGCTACCGGGTGGTACTCGTTCTGCGGTCTTGAGCCCGGCGACTACTGGGTCTGTGAAGATATGAAAGCGGGCTGGACGAACGTCACCGACGCCTGCATCAACGTGACCCTGGTCTGCGATAACGTCACCGACCAGAACTTCACCAACACGCCTTTGCTCTGTATCGAAGGTTTCAAGATCAACGACTGCAACGATTCTGGCATCCCCGGCTGGACCGTCATTCTGAACAACGGGACGGGCGAGGTCGATCGCACATCGACTAACGCTACCGGGTGGTACTCGTTCTGCGGTCTTGAGCCCGGCGACTACTGGGTCTGTGAAGATATGAAAGCGGGCTGGACGAACGTCACCGACGCCTGCATCAACGTGACCCTGGTCTGCGATAACGTCACCGACCAGAACTTCACCAACACGCCGTTGTTGTGTATCGAAGGTTACAAGATCAACGACTGCAACGATTCTGGCATCCCCGGCTGGACCGTCATTCTGAACAACGGGACGGGCGAGGTCGATCGCA
>ERZ795048.102-NODE-102-length-89063-cov-9.545962_pt1 | contig 89063 bp, 84 predicted proteins | sample MGYA00375132_ERZ795048 | MGnify/ENA primary metagenome ERZ795048 (study PRJEB30177, sample SAMN05720225) | activated sludge metagenome | isolation source: Anaerobic digester | place: Hong Kong | collected 2014-12-17 ...
ACTTAGGATTTGAACCTTTCAAACTCCTGCCTCCGCAACCAAAAACAAAAGTGGGCCTTGTACCCGCTTTTTGTTTTATCTTAATCTTAGGATTTGAACCTTTCAAACTCCTGTCTTCGAAATCATAAAAGCCCGCAATCATATGGATGCGGGCTTTTTGCTTTTATCGAAATCGGTCGGATCCGTTAATTGTTCGGCGTCGGGCGTCTCTTCATCGATAAGGAGATTCGCTTTTTTGCAAGGTCTACCGAAAGGACGTAAACTTTTACGATATCGCCCACCTTGACCACCTCCGACGGGTGCTTTATATAATGGTCGGTGATCTCGGAAATATGAACCAAGCCGTCCTGATGGACGGCAATGTCCACAAAGGCCCCGAAATCAATGACGTTTCTGACCGTTCCCGTCAGCTCCATACCGGGTTTCAGGTCTTCCATGCTCAGGATATCGCTCCTCAGGAGCGGAGGCGGCAGCTCGTCGCGAATATCGCGGCCCGGTTTCATCAGTTCTATGATGATATCACGCAGGGTCGGAATACCGATGCCGACCGCCTGTGCCACTTTGGATTCGCCCGTTTCTTTAATTAAAGATGGGAGAGATTTTACCTTTTCGGAAGTGAGATCGGAAACCGTCATCCCAAATTGGCCTAACAGCATTTTAGTAGCATCATAGGATTCCGGGTGAACCGATGTATTATCGAGAATATTTTTAGCCCCGGGTATGCGCAGAAAACCCGCGGCTTGCTCGTATGCTTTCGGGCCGAGTTTCGGCACTTTTTTCAGTGCCGTGCGAGAAGCAAACGGACCGTTTTCATCGCGGAACGCCACCACATTTGCGGCAACGGCAGCGCCGAGACCCGAAACATAGGTGAGCAATGAGGTTGAGGCCGTGTTTAAATCGACTCCGACGCTGTTGACGCAGTCCTCCACAACACCCGTGAGCTCAGTATCCAATCGAGCGGGGGGCATATCATGCTGATACTGCCCTACCCCGATGGATTTGGGATCAATCTTGACAAGCTCCGCGAGCGGGTCTTGTAACCGGCGTGCGATGGAGACGGCGCTTCTGAGCGAGACATCAAAATCGGGGAATTCTGCGGCTCCCAGTTTGGATGCGGAGTAGACCGAGGCGCCTGCCTCGTTGACAACCATATAGGACAACGGCGTTTCGACCTCTTTAATCAGCGCCGCGACAAAGATCTCGGACTCTTTGGAGGCCGTGCCGTTGCCAATGGCAATGACTTCGACTTTATGCTTGCCGATCAGGCGTTTCAGCTCCCGCTTAGCTTCCTCTGTTTTATTGTGAGGCGGGGTTGGATAGACGACGGTGGTGTCAAGCACTTTGCCGGTCGGGTCGACAACGGCGATTTTACAGCCGGTGCGGTAGGCGGGGTCAAAGCCCAATACGGTTTTCCCCTTAATCGGCGGCGAAAGCAGCAGCGGCTTCAGGTTTAATCCGAACATCGAGATCGCCTGCTGATTGGCCGTGTCGGTCAGCTCGGCGCGTATTTCACGTTCAACGGAGGGCTTGATTAAGCGGTTCCATGCATCTTCGGCTGCTTGACGCACCCATTCGGATAATATGGAGGTCCCTTTTACATACGCCGCAAAGATCGGCGTTAAAGCCAAGCCGTCCGTAATTTCGATTGCAACTTTCAAAAACTTTTCCCGCTCGCCGCGATTGATGGCTAAGATGCGGTGGCTCGGGATTTTACTCACCGGCTCGGAGTACTCGGCATACATCTCATAAACCGATTCCTGCTTCTCTTCGGTCTTCTCCGCGCGGGAGGTGATCACGCCGCTTCGCTTAATCAAATCGCGGAGCTGCCCGCGCAGTTTCGGATCATCGGAAATAATTTCGGCGATAATATCCTTTGCACCGTCGATTGCTTCTTCCACGGTATTGACGGAAAGCTCCGGGTTAATATACGGTAAAGCGATTGATAAGTCGCTGCCGCTGTCTTGTTTTAATATGAGTTCCGCCAAGGGTTCCAACCCTTTTTCTTTTGCGATGGTTGCACGGGTGCGGCGTTTCTGCTTGTATGGGCGGTAAATGTCTTCGAGCGCGGACATCGTCGCGGCTTTTTCGATTTCCGCTGCCAACTCATCGGTCATTTTGCCCTGCTCGGTGATGCTCTCTTTGATCTTCTGCTTGCGCTCTTCAAAAGAACGCAGATATTGCAGCCGGTCGGCGAGTTCCCGCAGCACCTGATCGTCGCAGGAGCCGGTCATCTCCTTGCGGTAGCGCGCAATAAAGGGGATGGTGTTTCCGTCATCGATCAAGGTGATAATATTTTTCACATGCTCGGGTTTGAGTTTAAATTCCGTGGCTAAAGCGAGATATTGTTCCATAAATTATCAGTTGATTCCCTCTTCTATATTTTATCCGCGTCGGTATAAGTGGACGTTCTCATCGTGCAGAGAATCTCCACTTCCCTGTCGATGGGCGTAAAATCGGTGCTGTAAATCGTGAACGAGTCCTTGACCTGCGGCACACTGCCGCGCAGCGTTTTATGGTAGAGATGTTTGCAAAACATCCCTTTGACGGTAATGGTGTGGCCCTTGTCGATATGCTCCAGACGGACGTTCCCGTTTTTCAAGCTGATGTATTCGCCCGCATGGGCATCCATGACGAGATTCTCGGTCTCCACTTTGCAGTTCGGAATCACCACATATTCCAATTTAAACGGAACCTTTTCGGTGCCCTCGGTCTTGACCCGCAGTTTCAGCCCGTTCTCCAGTTCAATGAAATCAATCGTGATTTTTAAGGTACAGACGCAGACCTTTTTGCGAATCGAATGATCCATCGCAAACCAGTCCGAAGTCGCCGGCGGGGTCTCAAACGGGAGCATATAGTCGTCGACGGCCGTGATTTCCATGCGGTATCCCTCGTCGGTCTTGACGACCTCGGTCGGAACAAACTGCGCAATCGCAAAGAAGGACGCACATGCGCGGACGTAGATATTCAAATCCCCGCACTTCACAAATAGAAAGTTCGGATTGTTGGCGATAATCGAATAGCTGAAATATTCCTTGCTGCGGCGGTAGATATTCGACAGCGGATAGAAAGCGGAATAGGTTTTGGGGATTTCGATGCCTTTCAAATCCTTTTCGGAGTCCCACTCAATCAGCTCGGGATTCAGCAGATAAACCCACATCGCGTTAGGCGCGCCTCGGTTGTTGTCGACCGAATCGTTGAAAATTTCCTCGGCAAACTTCAGATACTTCTTGTTCTTGAGGGTATGGCCCGCCCAGAGATACAAAAAGTAATACGGATGACCGGGGAAAAACTTACCGGAAGCAGAACCCTCGCCCTTGTCCTTGCGCCGGGAATTCTGGGTAAAAATACTGCCGTCGCACTCGATATAATTAAAGAGCAAATCCATATTTCTTTCAACGTATTCATAAATCTCGGGATGCTTGCCTTCTTCGGCGATGGTCAGCAGCGCATTGTCGTTGACCGCATTATACATGCCGGCCGAACGCTCGGTAAACTCGCCGTATTCATCAATATCAATGCCCTCGGCCAGATATTTGTCGGCCTTTGCTTTCAGCTCGGGCCAGCCCAGAATATTATAGGTCATCAGCAAAGCGGCGGCTTCCATCCAACGATGGTTCGGGGTGCGAAAACCCGTCACCAGCATCCCTTTGGCATGGTGGGTGATCACAATCAGTACCCGGCAGGCGGTCTCTTTTTCCGCTTCGGTCTGATCGGCATATTTTAAGAATATCCGATAAGCGCGGACAATGTTTAACAGATCAAACGTCGCCGGCGCGTGAAAATCCGAAATCAGCACATTGATGGTGCAGTCCGGATTGGTCGAACGCAAAATAAAATCACACCCGGCATTGATTCTCTCCAGCACTTCCGGATTTTTATAATACTTGCTCTCTTTGCAGCAATATGTGCAGATCAAATTATGCAAAATGCCCGCCGCACCGGTGGTTTCCGAAATCAGATAAGAATCCGCATAACCGCCGTTAAACAGATGATTCGGATCGTTGATGATCTTGGTCTTACTCTTTTCATACGTCGCATCAAGGCTCTCGGCTATTTTCAGATAATGTTGATTCATTCTGTTTTTTACCCGTCCTCTTCGCGGACGGATAACCTCCCATCCATATTTTCAGGGGCAAAACCGCTTATGCAAACTATACCATATTTTGCGCCGCTTTACAATCCGAAACAAAAAACCGCTGAAGTGCCTGCCTCAACGGTCGAAAACCGAAAACCCGTATTTTCAATCATTTCTCCGTCTCTCTTTTTTTCTTGACCTTTTGGCGAATATAGCGAAAATCACCCGCCATCACCTTATAAAAAAGCCGTTCGAGTTTCCGCCAGAACAAAACCACCGGCACATTATATGCCATGATCCGGTTGCGTTTTTTCTCATATTCGGCATCCGCAATGATATATTTCGCATGTTTAAGCGGAAACGCCAATTCGTAAGTTTTCGTGAAAAACGTTTTGCGGACGCCGCGCGGCAGCATATTCAGCGAATCGCCGTGCGCGGCGTCTTTGGAGCAGCCGATATTGCTGATCATATTATATTTCGGGACGATTTGAAGCTGATTCCTGCCGTATACGCTGAACTCATAAAAGAACTCCAGCGCGGCAACATGCCCTTCATATAGTTCCTGCTTTGCATAGGCGGATACCCTTTTCCAAAAGGTCTTATTGCGCTTGGTCTGTTCTTTCAGCAGATTCATGACATAGGGGTCCTTGCCGTATTCGAAGTCGTTAAATTGCTCAGCGGTTCTTTTCCAAGTGGCATTCCCCCAAATCGCGCCCTGTTTGGAAAAGAAATAATCCGAATTGACGTTTTCGCTGACGCCGAGATGGTTATACCCGCATATCACGCTGATCCGCTCATCATCTTTATAATATTCCAATAAATCCGCGCAGTATTGAAAAAAGCTGACCGACGGAATGGAATCGTCCTCCAGAAAAATGCATCTGTCGACTTTACTCCAAATCAAATCCCTGGCTTTTCGCCCAATGGTATAAAGCCCGAGGTTTTGTTCTTCATAAAGTTTATAGACAGTACACGCCCAGTCGATTTCCTCATCAAAAATCTTACGGTTTGCGGCAATGACCGCCCGCTCCTGTTCGTTTCGGCCTCCGTCGGAGATCAAAAACAAAACGCTCGGACGCGCTTGTTTTAAAACCTCGAATTGAACGCGCTGGCATTCGGGGCGTATCCATATATTTATTTTTACCGGCACATCGACCAGAAAGGGGTTCTTTTGCATTTTCGGTATCCTTTCATCTGCTTTTATATATTCGGAAATTCCTCAAAACGGGAGATTGTTGCACCACTTATGAACAAGTATCTTTATACCGCCGTTATTTTCTGCAACCCAAAACAATGCTGCATATTCTGTCGACGTCTTCCAAGTGCAAATCCGAATAAAGCGGCAGCGCAAGCACCCTTTGGCTGATATCAAGGGCAACGGGCGTGAGCGCGGGATCATACATGCCGCGGTAACAGTCAAAAGCGCTTGTGAGCGGGTAAAAATATTTTCTTGCAAAAATATCGTTTTCGGACAGTTTTTCAAACACCTCATCACGGCCTGCGCCGAAACTGTCTTCATCAAAAATAACCGGAAAATATGCATAATTCGGCGTCACATCCTGTTGAACGGCATTTAGCCGCAGCCCGTTGATGTCGGAGAGATTTTCAAAATACCGATCGGTGATCGTCTTGCGTTTTGCAATTTCAAAATCGATGTATCTGAGGTTGCAAAGCCCCATCGCGGCACAAAATTCATTCATTTTTGCATTCGTGCCGACCTCGTCTACAAGGTCATAATCCCGAATCCCGAAATTTTTAATCCTGTGTATCCTTTCACCCGTCTCACGGTCCTCAAAGCAGACAGCGCCGCCTTCGGCGGTATTAAAAACCTTTGTAGCATGAAAGCTGAAGCAGGAGATATCCCCGAAAGAGCCGATGCCCTTCCCCCGGTACTTCACGCCGAACGCGTGGGCGGCGTCATAAATAACCTTCAGATGGTGTTTCTTTGCAATGCGGTCGATTTCGCCGATGTTGCAGACGTTCCCGTATACATGAACAGCGACGATTGCGGTTGTTTTTTCGGTAATCAGCGATTCGATTTTAGACGTGTCAATTGTGAAATCGACGGGATTGATGTCGCAGAACACGGGCTTCAATCCGCTTCGGACAATGGCGTGAGTCGTCGAAGCGAAGGTATAGGGCGTTGTGATGACTTCGCCCGTCAGCTCGAGGGCTTGCATGGCTATTTCGAGCGCCATATGCCCGCTTGAAACCAGATCAATATTTGGCACATCCAAATACGCTTCCAGTTCGGACTGTAAAAGGTTGTGTTTTGACCCCATATTGGTCAGTCGGCGGCTCTCCCACAGCGGTTGAATTTCTTTGATATATTCCTCAAACTCGGGCATGGAAGAACGGGTGACCGGTATTGTTTTTTTCTCCGCCATAATACCCTCCTTTAACTGCGGTATGAAGGGAAGTAGTCCCCGTTGTCCGTTTTGCCCGAAAGCTTTACCAATTGATCATAAATCTCCGGCTGCGAAATGCGCTTCCCCTGCCAATATTCCAAAGATGTATGTTTTGAAAAATGCTTTTTAAAGAGCAAAAGAGAATCGTCCGGCGCGCTCGTGCGTCCGCTGCCGTAAACCACATAACGATAACCCCGCTCTTTTGCCCAGCGAATCAGTTCGGCATTGAGCAGATAATTGCCGTAACACGAAGTGCCCTTGACACTCATCGAACCGAGATGGCAATAGACGGCGTTTTCCCCGAGCAACTCGATATCCCGCCCCAAAACCTCATCGCCCAGAAGCGTTTCCGCTAAAATCACTTTGTTGTTCAACGAGATCAACAGTTCTTTGAAATATTCTTCGTTGAATCGATAGTGCGCTTCCGCATTCAATCGGTCCATATGTTCGCAGTAATCCCGATAAAAAATCCCCGCAATTTCCGGCGGCGGGTTTTCGGTAATACGCACGTTCAAGCCGAATTTCACGGCTTTATTCACCCCACGCTTTGCTGTTTTTGTCAGTTCGCTGACGGCAGGGTTCTCCGAACAATCCAATCTTGTCGCCGCCGATTCTCTGACATTGAACAATTCATATATGCCGCGAAACACCTCGGCGTTTCTCAGCACCGGATGAAAGCGGACAAACTCCGCTACAATCCGCTGTTCCCTGCAGTGGGCATTCAATGCCTTCTCAAATAAGTTTAAAAGCGCCTCGGTTTTTCCTTCCCGAACCTCGACAATGCAGGGGCCACCGTAGCCGTACGGGGTCATGGTGTCAAAATATTCGACCCCGTCCACCCTCCATTGAATCGGGCGTTTGAGATATTGATAAAGCACTTCGCCATACGCACACCGAAATTGAAACCGCACCAGTTCGCCCTTTTCGATATTCTCATACAGTTTCCCGTATTCTTGTGTCAAGTAAACATCCGGCATGGGTTATTTCCGAGCTCCTCTCGGTTCCAATTCCAGCAGAGTCCTGAGTTCGGTCGGCGTTACCAACACCTGTTGATTCGCTTCGATCAGGCGGTGAATACGTTCCAGCAGCATGGCGTTCGTCGCTTTGACGGTGCGTTCGGGGTTATACCAAATGTTGTCCTCCAGACCGACGCGCACGCCGTAGCCCATGCTGATGGCCAGCGAATTCATGTTCAGTTGGTAATTGCCGATGCCGCCGAACGAGAAAACAGCATCCGGCGGAAGTTCGCTGACCAGAAGCCCGGACGACAGCAGTGTCGCCTGCGCACAGGCGATATTGCCCAGAATTAAATTGAAATAATACGGCGGTGTGATCAACCCTTTGGTGATCAGGTATTTGGCATAGTTGATCATGCCGGAGTCAAACGCCTCCAGCTCGGGTTTGATCCCTTGTTCCTGCATGATTTTTGCAAGGTCCATGATCATAGACGGCTCGTTGATACTCGCCTGTTTGTTAAAATTTAAAGAGCTGAGCGTCAAGCTGGCCATATCCGGTTTCGCGGGCCCATCCAAAAACAACACCTCGGAACGCTATTCCAACCCGGTGTGAATGCGCCCGCTGGTGGAGACGCAGATCACCAGTTCCGGCGCAAATTCCCGGATGCCGAGAATCATTTCCTCATAAATCTCTTTTTTATAATGGGGTTCGCCGTTTTCGTCTCTTGCGTGCAGATGAACCATGCTGATGCCGATTTCGCACGCTTTTTTCACATCCGCAATGACCTCTTTCGGTGAAAGCGGCGCGCTGTTGTTTTGTTCTTTTGTCGGTATCATGCCGGTGGGGGTAAAATTGACGATAATCCCTTTGGGCATAAAATCACTCCTTTTTCTCGTGCGGTCTGGCGGGGTTTCCGACGACGGTTATTCCGGCCGGGATATTTTTGGTCACCACCGCACCTGCGCCGGCCAGCGCATTGCGCTCGATTTTGATTTTATGTAAGACGGTCGCTCCGAGGGCGATATAGCAATAATCTTCAATCTCGCAAAATCCGCCCAGTGTGCATCCGGGGCTGAATGTGTTGCCATTCCCGATGTTAAAATCATGCCCGATATAAACAGATTGCCGCACCATATTCGCATTTCCCATTTTTCCGTTAACCCCGAGGTGCGCGAAAGCCATGACAATGTTATTTTCACCCATCGTGACGCTGTCGGCCACATCGGCCAGCGGGCTGATGTAATTCTCGACCCGATATCCCTCCGCTTTGATCCGCTCATACACCTTGATTTTATCTTCCATGTGCCGAAATGCGTCCACCGCGCTGATCATGGCATATTCGGACGGCGGATACCGTTTGACCGCATCCTGAAATCCGACCAAAGGCAGCCCGCAGAATTCTTCCGCATCCAGATATTTTTCATCGACGGTAAAAGCGCAGATTTCAAAATCGGGTGAACGTTTTTTGGCATCTTCATACAGCATTTGCGCAATGTTGTTGTTTCCGAACACAATTACTTTCTTCATATAATTCCTCTTTAAAACAATATACTCGACCCCGTTGCTCTCTTTTTCTTTTGGCAGACATCCCGTTTTCAAAAACTTGTCCTGCGCATTCCGAACACTTCCTGTTGTATATATAATTGATTGTCAACAAGGCGCGAATCTTTTTTCATTATATATCAAATTGTTATATAAAGTCCATAGTTTCAACATTTTTACTCAAAAACCTCGCTTTTTCGGTGTTTCACCTCCAATCCGCAGTATTAAAACAACGCCTTCCTGTACGGAGGTGTTCTCTTTGTATATAAAATCCTTTCAAATTCGATTATCGCAAATATTACATATTATCTCCCGGTCGAAAAACATGGAACTTTCACAACCCGTTTTCGCAGCGGGATTATTTCAACCCTTCCAGGATCTTTTTCGCAATCCGACCCAGCTCGTCAAACGCGTCCCGAAACCGAACGGGATCCTGCCGGTTCAGCTCATAATCATAGGTGTCCGGAAAATCCTTTTCGCCCTCCGAGATCATCTCGTAAAAAGTATACACCTTTTCCCGATCAATCCGGCCGCCCATCCGTTTGAACACTTCCTCTTTGACCTGCGCATCGGCGACGAGTACGACATCGGCGCCGGTGATTTTTTTCTCCGCCTCTTCACTCCAGGGATTTCGGCGCAATGGGTCCGTCTCGATTCTTTTGCGCAGTTCCCGATAAACTTCTTCCATCAGCTGCGGCGTGTCCGGATATTGCTCATAAGCGGCAATCCCGACGGAATAAAGCTCAAGTTTGATCCCCTGCCGCTCTGTATAGTATCGCATATATTGTTCCAGAACCTGGCTTCGTAAAATATTGCCGTAGCAAATGATCACCCACGATTGAATTTCGGTGTTTTTGCTGTCAAAAAGTTGTTTTCCCATAAACGCTCCTGTCTGAATCTTCTCGCCGGGGCTTTATTTTAAGGTAACAATACAAGTATATCACACAGAGTTTTTGTGTCAACGTTGACATGACCCGATAAAAACGGTAAGATAAATTAAAGTTTTACCGAACAAGGAGAGATGCAAGCGATGATGTTGTCAGCTTTAGTGGATTTCCCCGACGATGCGCGCAACGAGTATCATGAAAGCACCGTCGATCAAATGATGGCAAAATTACAGGATATCGGCGTCCGCCGTTTGTATTTTCAATATTACAGCAATCGTGATTATGGGTATTGCTGGGACAACCATGCGCCGGGAAAGAGCTTGGCCGGCTGCCGGAAAACAGCCGAAAACATGCCGAATTTCAGCCGTGTTTTTGCCGCATCGGCCAAACGGCACGGCATTGAACCGGTCGCCGTGATGCGCCCGCAGGAACAGGGCAACTGGACGACCTGTTCGCCGTATTATGAAGAAGTCCGCAATTACCCCGGCATTGCCCGAAGCGGCGGATTTATGCAGATCACGACCCGATTTACACAGCAGCATCCCGAACTGCGCATCAAGCGCAGAAGCTGGGATCTGAACCCCGATTCATTCAATCAAACCATCTGCTCCATCAAACTCAAAAAACAAAATGCAGTGCCGAGCCGCATTGAAAAACAACATATCACGATTTATATTTCCGACGACAACGCACATTATCAAAAATACCAAGGTGATTTTACGCTGACGCGTTGTGTTGAAAAAGCGCAGCAGGACGTCATCTTGTCCGAATGGATTCCCGACTACGGGCACAAGACACTCACCCGGGCGGGAGATGCGGTCGAAGTCCTCACGCTGAGCGGGCTTTCCATCGACGCACGCTATGTGGTCGTCGGCGTGAACTGCCCCAGCGAGGCATCCTCTGAGGAGCGCTTCACCAATACGCCGGTAGCGGCCATCTCGATTTACGATAAAGACGGAACGCCCATCGATGCCTGCCCGGGCGGAGATCTGCGGGGCACACCGACCGGCGAGCCGCATATCGTGGCCGGATTCAATTACGACGACGGCTTCGGCGTCTATCAGGCGCTCACCCTCGACAAACCCGAAGGCGAAGGTTATATGGCGATCTGCAAGGGCAAAAACCAATATGTGCACGGCGCCTTGTGCGCCTGCGAACCGGCGGTTCAGGCCTATTGGCTGTCGCTGGCCGAACAGGCGATGGACGACGGTTTCGAGATGATCAGCAACCGCATCGAATGCCATTCGGTACACGTCGACGAACCCTTTGCCTACGGGTATAATGACTGCATCAAAGCGGAATACGCCCGCCGCTGGGGTGCTGCCGAAGAACAGGATATGGAACTTGACAAAATCGCCGAAATCCGCGGCGACGCTTATACGAAATACCTTGCCGAGTGCGCCCGCAGAGCGCGGAATCGCGGCAAAAAGGTCTGCCTGATTCTGAACATGGAAATGCTGCATAACCCCATCCCCTACAACCGCCGCTACGCCTATCCCATGAATGTGGAGTGGCAGTGGGAACGCTGGCTGAAGGAAGTGCGGCCCGACGAAATCACCATCCGCACCTATTTTATGACGCCGGAATTCGTCATGAACGACCCACAGTCCCAAACCATTCTCAAAGCCGCCGAAGAAACCGGTGTGCCGCTGACCTATGAGCGGTATTGCTATTGGGACTTTGCCGCCGATTTCGAATATATCCGCAGCACCGGGAAGTTTGACAATATGACTCTGTATGAAACCGCCGATGTGATCGAGAGCGACGGAAAAGGCGGCATCAACATCCTGAAACCCGAGCTGCTCGACCGACTGAAAGAACTCACCCATTCCTGATGCAGCAAGAGGAGAACACCATGGACGAAAAAACATTGACAATCGGTTTGGGCGGCTACCGGATTCTGCAAGCGCCGAATAGGACCCCGACCCAGATGATGTCCTATCTCATCACCACACCGAGTGGAAAGCTCATGGTCATCGACGGCGGCACCGCCGAGGATGCGCCCTATCTGATCGAGACGATTCACCGGCTGGGTTCCGAGGTTTCGCTGTGGATCGTGACGCACATGCACTACGATCATTATCAGGCGTTGGGCGAAATCCTCAAACAGCCCGATACCTGCGGCATCACCATCAAGCAGCTCTTGTATCAGTTCCCGCCGGCAGAGTGGGTACATCACGTCGAACCGCACTTTCTCGAAGTCAACAGCGCCTTTTATGCCTTGCTTCCCCAATACGAGCCCATTACTGAAATCATTCACAAGGGCGATATCTTCACGTTGGACGGCATGACCGTCGAAATCCTCAAAGACCCGTCGGATTACGCCGATTATGACCCGTCCTATCAGGGCGGTTCCACCGTCAACGACACCTCAATCGTTTTTAAGGTCTATTTTCCGAAAGGAAAATCCGCCTTGTTTTTAGGCGATCTGGGTCTGCGGGCGGGACATCGGCTGGCAGCCGTATGCGGAGTGCGTCTCAGAAGTGACATCGTGCAGATGGCGCATCACGGGCAAAACGGCGCCGGCGAAGATGTGTACCGGTTGGTGCAGCCCAAGCTGTGTATGTGGACCGCACCCATGTGGCTGTATGACAACAATCCGGGTCTGCGGGACGAATCCCGCGAAAATCGATTTGATTCCGGGCCTTTCAAGACCGTCATTGTCCGCCGCTGGATGGACGAATTGGGCGTCACCCTGCACGCCGTCGAGGGCGAAGGCCCCGTCTGGATCGTTTAAAAGGCCGTATCCCATTTGTGTTTCAGGTGTATTCAGTGTATAATTGAAATAATTCACAGTCTTTTTAAAACCCGTCACATCCCGTATAACGGAGGTGCATCAATGAAAAATAAGCGAAAATTCATATTAGTCGTATTCCTGCTGTTTGCTATCATTATCACAGGTGTCATCGGGTACATGCTGCTTTTAAAAGTGAATTTTGTCGACGCATTGTATATGACGGTGATCACGATTTCAACCGTGGGCTACGGCGAAGTCGGCGTGATGACCGATTCGGCGAAACTGTTTTCCGTGTTCATCATTTTTGCGGGCCTGTCGATGGTCGGCTACGGTTTAACAAGTCTGGTCTCCCTGTTTTTCGAGGGAGAATTCAAATCTGCCTGGAGGAGAAAGCGTATGGAGACAAAAATACAGGAAATCAAAAATCACTATATCGTCTGCGGCGCCGGCGATGTCGGCAGCACAGTCATCAACAGCTTGCGGGAAAACGCCGCCGATTTTGTCGTCATCGAGGAAAACGAAAAGCGCGTGCAGGAATTACAACAGCTGGGCGTGTTGACCATCATGGGCAATGCGACCCATGAAGACATCCTTCAAAAAGCGGGCATCGCAAACGCCAAAGGGTTGGTCTGCACGCTTCCCACCGACGCCGAAAACGTCTTCACCGTACTGACCGCAAGACAGATGAACCAAGGGCTGTATATCGTCTCTAAAGCCATCGAAACCACCTCTCACCAAAAATTATTGCGCGCCGGCGCAAACAAGACGATTTCCCCGAACGAAATCGGCGGGCAGCGAATCGCCTCTCATCTGATCCGCCCGTCTGTCATCTCCTTTTTGGACGTGATCACCCGCGCCGGAGACGTGACGCTTGATCTGGAGGAAGTCGTCGTTCCCCATCTTTCCGAGATCGAGGGAAAAAAATTATCTCAGGCAAAAATCCCCGAGCGGACCGGCCTGTTGATTCTGGCGCTGAAAAAATCCGACGAACCGCATTTCAAATTCAACCCCGGTTCGGGTGAAACCCTGCACAGCGGAGACACCATGGTGGTGTTGGGCACGAAAGAGCAGATTCATTCCCTGAATCAAATCATCAATCATACATAATTTAAATGCATCGGCAAAGCGCTTTCGTTTTATATCACGTTCAATCAGAGAATACTAAGTTGTCCGTCTTTTTTTCGTTTTTTTTGAAATCCGCAGAAACTTTATACCAATATCTTAAAACCCTTGACAAGATAAAACGTTTTATTCTATAATAACTGCGTTCTCATCGCATACAGCGAGAACAACTTTGACCGGTTTCGGTTTGAAAATCCGAGACCAAAGGCCATACGGACAGCCGGGTCAACTGCCGATTGTGAAGCAAACCCAGTGCGCTTCACATTATTGATTGCGTTAAGAGCGCAAAGTTCTATAAGTTGGCAACTCAATTGCCAGTTGGTTACTTCATAACCAAGTGTACTAGGGTACACGCTTGTGAAACGATCAATAAGAGTAGTAAAAGTAGTTCATACTGTATAGACTCTGAGAATCAAAATAGAAGCGGGCTTTCTCTCTGTTTCAGTGACAGAGTTTGCATCACTGTCTGCCTCAAAATAGATTTCGACGTTTTATAAGGTGTACCACAGCTCTGTGGCACATCTTTTTATTTTTGGAGGTTGCACAAAAATGGCGGAAAAAATACGGCTGTACGGATTCAACAATCTGACAAAATCGCTGAGTTTTAATATCTATGACATCTGTTATGCCAAGACGGCCCGCGAGCAGCAGGACTATATCAAATATATCAACGAACAATACAACTCCGACCGTCTGACCGAGATTTTGACAAAACTCTCCGAGATGATCGGCGCGACCGTGCTGAACATCTCCAAACAGGATTACGAGCCGCAGGGCGCCAGCGTCACGTTTCTGATCGCCGAGGAGAGCATGGTCAAAAACCGCAGCGGCGAGACGGTTACGGCGCATTTGGACAAGAGCCACATCGCGGTACACACCTATCCGGAATACCACCCCGAGACCTCGATTGCGACATTTCGCGTGGATATCGACGTCGCCACCTGCGGCGAGATCACCCCGCTTTCCACGCTGGACTTTCTGATCGGCAGTTTCGACTCCGACATTATCACCATCGATTACCGCGTGCGCGGCTTCACCCGCAACATGGAGGGCAAAAAACTGTTCCTCGACCGGGACATCGTCTCCATTCAAAACTACATCAATAACGACACGCTGTTGAAATACGACGCCGTGGATATCAACGTCTATCAGGCGAATATTTTCCATACCAAAATGCTCATCAAAGACCCGGTGCTGCAAAATTACCTGTTCAATTCCGACGTCTACGAGATTCCCCCGAAGACCCGGTTGGAAATCCTCAATTCCCTGCGCCGCGAAATGATCGAGATTTTCAGTGGCCAGAATGTTTATCCGGAGAACGGGAAATGAGCGACCAATCCCGCGCGCCGCTGATGGAGGCGCTCGAGCACATGCGCAACAACCGGCTTGTACCGTTCGACGTCCCGGGCCATAAACACGGCAAGGGCAATCCCGAACTGACGGAGTTTTTGGGCGAACAATGCCTCTCGGTCGATGTCAATTCGATGAAGCCGCTGGACAACCTCTGCCACCCCACAAGCGTGATCCGAGAGGCGGAACAGCTCGCGGCCGAGGCCTTCGGCGCGGCGAACGCTTTTTTTATGGTCGGTGGGACGACTTCCTCGGTGCAGGCCATGATCCTCTCGGCGGTCAAGGGCGGCGACGAAATTATCCTGCCGCGCAACGTCCACCAGAGCGTGATCAACGCATTGGTACTCTGCGGCGCGGTTCCCATCTATATCAATCCGCAAACCCACAAACAACTGGGCATCTCTCTCGGGATGTCGGTTCAAGACGTCCTGCACACCGTCGAAGAACATCCCCACGCCAAAGCCGTTTTAGTCAATAACCCCACTTATTACGGCATCTGTTCCGATCTGCGGCAGATCACGAAAATCGCCCACGAAAAGAACATGCTGGTTTTGGTGGACGAGGCGCACGGAACACACTTTTATTTCGGCAAGGACATGCCCGTCTCGGCGATGGCAGCCGGCGCGGATATGGCGGCAGTCAGCATGCACAAATCGGGCGGCTCGCTGACCCAGAGTTCGATTTTATTATGCGGCCCGAAAATGAACCCCCATTACGTCCGAAAAATCATCAATCTCACCCAAACCACCAGCGGCTCCTATCTGCTGCTGTCCAGCTTGGATATCTCCAGACGAAATTTGGCTTTGCAGGGCGTTGAGATTTTTGAAAAAGTGAAGAATTACGCCGACTATGCGCGCGAGGAAATCAACGCCATCGGCGATTATTATGCCTATTCCAAAGAGCTGATCAACGGCGACAGCATTTTCGATTTTGATACCACCAAACTCTCGGTCAATACCCTCCGGCTCGGGCTGGCGGGCATCGAGGTCTACGATCTGCTGCGCGACGAATACGGCATCCAGATCGAGTTCGGGGATTTGGGCAATGTGCTGGCCTACATCTCGGTGGGCGACAAGCATAAAAACATCGAGCGGCTCATCAGCGCGTTCAGCGAAATTCACCGCGTCTATAAGCGCAGCAATAAAGACCTGCTCGACAGCGAATACATCAATCCCATCGTGGTGATGTCCCCGCAGAAGGCCTTTTATTCCGATAAAATCAGTTTGCCGATCGAGGAATGCGCCGGCAGGGTCTGCACCGAATTTGTGATGTGTTATCCGCCGGGCATCCCGATTTTGGCGCCGGGCGAGCGCATCACCGACGAGATCATCCGGTATATCCGCTACTCCGGCGAAAAGGGCTGTCTGGTCACGGGTCCGGAGAGCATGAACGCCAGCCGGCTGAACGTGCTGAAAGGAGAATAAAATGGACGATCTTTGGTACAGCGAATATCACGCGCCAACCGTGCGGTTTTCCATCAAAGTCAAAAGCCAGCTCTACCATGAAAAGAGCGATTATCAGGATATCTCGGTATTCGATTCGGTGGAATTCGGGCGGTTTCTCACGCTGGACGGCATCATGATGCTGACCGAGCGCGACGAGTTTATCTACCACGAGATGATCACCCATCCCGCAATGGCCGTCAATCCGGAAATCAAAAACGTGCTTGTCATCGGCGCGGGCGATGGCGGTGTGGCACGGGAATTGATCAAATACAAACACATTCAACAGATTGACGTGGTGGAAATCGACGAACGCGTCGTGACGGTCTGCAAGGAATATCTTCCGAAAACCGCCTGCGGTTTCGATGACCCACGAGTTCAGCTCCATTTTCAGGACGGCTTAAAATTCGTCCGCCGCCGGGAAAACATCTACGACCTCATCATCGTCGATTCCACCGACCCGTTCGGCCCCGGCGAAGTGCTGTTCACCAAGGAGTTTTACGGCAGCTGTTTCAACGCGCTGACCGAAAACGGCATCCTCGTCAATCAGCACGAGAGTTCTTTTTATAAAAGCGACGCCAAAGAAATGCAGGCGGCGCACCGCTACAACATGCAGGTTTTCCCCGTCAGTCGGCTCTATCAGGCACACATCCCGACTTATCCCTCGGGCCATTGGCTGTTCGGATTCGCCTCTAAGGGGCTTGATCCCATCAACGACTTCAAAGCGGACGATTGGAACGCGCTCGGAATCGCAACGCGCTATTACAATACGCCGCTGCACCTCGGGGCGTTTGCCCTGCCGAATTATATCAAGGAGCTGCTTGCAAATGGATAAAAACGTGCAAACATTTTTGGCCTGCGATGCCGAATACGCAGAGGCGCAGGCCGTGCTGTTCGGCGCGCCGTTCGACGGGACGACCTCGTTTCGGCCCGGTACGCGGTTCGGGCCGTCTGCCATCCGCAGCGAGTCCTTCGGCATCGAGACCTATTCGCCCTACTGCGACAAAGATTTGGCCGATTACAGCATCTTTGACGGCGGCGATCTCGAACTGCCCTTCGGCAACACCGAGCGCGTTTTGGCGATGATTGAAGCCCATACCGCACAGCTTTTAGCCGATGAAAAGCGCTTTGTGATGTTGGGCGGCGAACATCTGGTGACGCTCGGTGCTTTGCGTGCGGTAACCAAGCGCTATCCCGATCTCCGAATCATTCATCTCGATGCGCACACCGACCTGCGCGATGAATACATCGGCGAAAAATTATCCCATTCCACGGTGATGCGCCGGGCGTGGGAATTGGTCGGCGACGGCAAAATTCATCAGTTCGGCATCCGCAGCGGCGAGAAATATGAATTCGAATTCGCACAAGTGCATACGAATCTGCGCAAATTCGATTTAGAGGGCTTTGAAAAAACCATCGCCCAGCTGAAAGATCAACCGGTGTATTTCTCTTTGGATTTGGATATATTGGATTCCTCGGTCTTCTGCGGAACCGGCACCCCCGAGGCCGGCGGCGTGACTTTTCAAGAATTGATGAATGCCGTTTTACAGCTTCACGAGTTGAATATCGTGGGCTGCGATATCAACGAACTCTCCCCGCATTACGACCAAAGCGGCAGTTCCACCGCCGTGGCCTGCAAAATCACCCGGGAAGTTTTACTTCAGCTAATAAGATGAAAATCGATATGTCAAAACTTTATTGTAGCCCGGTCGGAACCGAAAAAGAATACCGACGCCTTATACGGTAGGGAACGGTCTTGACCGTTCCGAAAACCTGAGCGTTTTCGTGAAATTAATATTCCAGAAAAATAATAGGAGGGCTATACCATGGGAAAATGTATGATCATCGGCTGCGGCGGCGTGGCAAGCGTCGCCATCCATAAGTGCTGCCAAAACAGCGAGGTTTTCAGCGAAATCATGATCGCCAGCCGCACCAAATCCAAGTGCGACGCGCTCAAGGCCAAACTTGAGGGCACCACCAAAACCAAAATCAGCACCGCGCAGGTGAACGCCGACCACGTCGACGAACTGGTCGCATTGATTCAGCAGTTCAAACCGGACGTCGTGTTGAATCTTGCCCTGCCCTATCAGGATTTGACCATCATGGACGCCTGCCTTGCGACCAAGACCCATTACGTCGACACGGCGAACTACGAGCCGCCGGAGCTGGCGAAATTCGAATACAGCTGGCAGTGGGCTTACCGCGAAAAATTCAAACAGGCGGGCATCTGCGCGCTGCTCGGCAGCGGTTTTGACCCGGGCGTGACGAGCGTGTTCTCGGCCTATGCGTTAAAGCATTATTTCGATGAGATTCACTATATCGACATTCTCGACTGCAACGGCGGCGATCACGGCTATCCTTTCGCGACCAACTTCAACCCGGAGATCAACATCCGCGAAGTCACCGCAAAGGGCAGCTATTGGGAAGAAGGACACTGGGTCGAGACCGAGCCGATGGAGATCAAGCGCGAATACGATTTCGAGGGCGTCGGCAAAAAGGATATGTATCTGCTGCACCACGAAGAGTTGGAAAGTTTAGGCCTCAATATCAAGGGTATCAAGCGCATCCGCTTCTTTATGACCTTCGGCCAGAGCTATCTCACGCACTTAAAATGCCTGCAAAACGTCGGCATGACCTCCATCGAGCCGATTGAATTTGAAGGCCACCAGATCATCCCGCTGCAATTTTTAAAGGCACTGCTGCCCGATCCCGCGTCTCTCGGCCCGCGCACCGTCGGCAAGACCAACATCGGCTGCATCTTCCAAGGAGTCAAGGACGGCAAACCCAAGACCTATTATGTCTACAACATCTGCGACCATCAGGCCTGCTACCGCGAGGTCGGCAGCCAGGCCATCTCGTACACCACCGGCGTTCCCGCAATGATCGGTGCGATGCTCGTGATGAACGGCAAATGGAACAAACCCGGCGTATGGAACATGGAAGAGTTTGACCCCGATCCCTTTATGGACGCGCTCAATAAATGGGGACTGCCCTGGGTCGAGGACTTTAATCCGACCCTCGTTGACTGATGAACGAACGCCTTTATTCGGTCGAGACGCCCTGCTATGTCGTCGATGAACAGCGCCTCGAAGAAAATCTCGTCATTTTAGCGGATGTCGCCGAACAGGCGGGCTGTAAAATCCTGCTCGCGCAAAAGGCCTTTTCTATGTTTTCCGTCTATCCGCTCATCGGAAAGTATTTGGCGGGTACGACGGCCAGCGGTCTGTTCGAGGCCAAATTGGGGCATGAAAAGATGGGCAAAGAGACCCATATTTTCTCCGCTGCTTACCCCGAAAAGGACTTCGACGAGATTTTAACGCTCTGCGACCATATCTCGTTCAATTCGTTCTCCCAGTGGGAAAAATACCGCGAGAAAGCCCTTGAGGCGAAAAAGAGCTGCGGCATCCGCATCAATCCCGAACACTCCACGCAGGGTCACGGCATCTACGACCCCTGTGCCGAGGGTTCGCGTCTCGGCGTCACCCGCAAGCACTTCCGTGAAGACCTGCTGGACGGCATCGAGGGGCTGCATTTTCACACCCTCTGCGAACAAAACAGCGACGCACTGATCGAGACGCTTGCGGCGGTGGAAGAAAAATTCGGCGAGTTCATCCCGCGCATGAAGTGGGTCAATTTCGGCGGAGGCCACCACATCACCCGCAAAGATTACGACCGAAAAGCGTTGATTGACTGTATTCAAAAATTCAAAAAAAAGTATCACGTCGAGGTCTATCTGGAACCCGGGGAAGCTGTCGCCTATTACGCCGGGTATCTGGTCGCCTCGGTGCTTGACATCGTCCGCAACGGTATTGATATTGCCGTACTGGACGCGTCCGCCGCCTGCCATATGCCCGATGTCATCGAAATGCCCTACCGCCCGCCGCTGTATCAAAGCGGTAAACCGAATGAAAAGCCATACACCTACCGCCTTGCGGGTCCGACCTGCCTTGCCGGTGATGTCATCGGGGACTACTCCTTTGATCAGCCCTTAAAAATCGGCGACAAACTGATTTTCGAAGACATGGCGATCTATACCATGGTCAAAAACAATACCTTCAACGGTATATGCCTTCCCTCTATTGCGTTGCTGAAAAAGGACGGCAGCATCGAACCGATTCGGACTTTCGGATACGATGATTTTAAAAACAGATTGTCTTGACATAAAGACCTATGTGTCATCCTGAGCGGAGCGCCGTTTACAGCGCGTAGTCGAAGGATCTCGCCATCACCAAGCCCTGAAAAATGGTTATTCATAACCATAATCTAACAGAGATTCTAACCCGCCCGTTGCCGCCGGTGACAGGCGGTTTTCTTTTTAGCGGTTGAAGGCGGCTCTCCCCTGTAGTATAATGAGTTGGTTAAATCCTTTATCCGCGCACACCGGATAATTATGATCATATCGGAGGCAATTATGGATTATAAAAAATATACCTTTCAAAAGGCCGTTCCCGTCTGGGAGACCGGAAAAGAAACCGAGGTCAATCACTGGCTCGAATTCCGCTGTGAAGCCAAAAAGAGCGAAAGTGTTTTGCTTATGTTGTCCGGTTCAACTGCTTATATCGTTAAGGTTAACGGCAAGTTCGTTACCTTCGGCCCCGCAAGATGCGCACACGGATTCTACCGCGTCGACGAACTCGAGCTTGCTCCGCTCTGCGACCGGGAAAACAACATCGTCACCGTCACGGTGTTCGGCTATAACTGCACGAGTTATTACCACATCTGCCAGCCGTCCTTTTTATGCGCAGAGTTGATTTGCGGCGGGAAAGTCACAGCCTATACCGGCGGCGACGACTTCATCGCCCGCGAAGTGACCGAGCACGAGCAGAAGACGGAACGCTACAGCTTCCAGCGGCCGTTCACCGAGGTCTATAACCTCGATTCCTCCTATCGCGATTTCTCGACCAAAGCGGATATCTCCGCTTTTACACCCGTCCCGCTCTCACGCACCGAGGATAAGAATTTTATCCCGCGCGGAAGTTATCTCAACCGCTATTCCCATGTCGGCGCAAAAGAGGTATGCCTGCGCGGTAAATTCACCGTCGGCGACCACAGCAAAGACATCGCCTACAGGAGGCATATCACGGGTATCTCCGATAACCTGACCGGTTTTCAACTGAACGAACTCACAACCAATTCCCTGCTCACCGCTAAAAATATTGACTCTTACGATATGGTCAAGGTTTCGGAAGCACCCGAAACAGTGAAGATCAAACAAAACGAATTCGCCGTCTATGCGATGAAACATAACACCACCGGGCAGATCGAATTCACCGTTACCTGCGAAAACGACGCCGAGGTGCTCGTCACCTACAGCGAACTGCTCGAAAAAACGGGCGAGCCGGTCGATTTCAGCCATGCCGACCTGGTCAGCGTACTGATCTGGCGGCTGAAAAAGGGCACTTATCGCCTCTCCTCCGCCGAGCCGTACACGGCCATGTATCTGAAAATCGCCGCAATCGGCGCAAACATCACGGTCTCCGATTTCGGCATGAACTATTTCGGCGCAGACGAACCGAAGAAAATATATAACGGCACCGACCCCCAACTGCAGGCCATCTTTGACGCCGCAGTCGAGACCTATCGCCAGAACACCTTCACCATCTTCATGGACTGTCCGTCCCGTGAGCGCGCGGGCTGGCTGTGCGACAGCTTTTTCACCTCCCGCGTCGAGCGCCTGATGACCGGAAAGAGCGAAGTCGAACACGCTTTCCTCGAAAACTTCCTGCTGCCCGAACATTTCGAAAACCTGCCCGACGGCATGCTGCCGATGTGCTATCCCGGCGACCACCGGGACGGAAACTTCATCCCAAATTGGGCGATGTGGTTTGTGCTTGAGCTTGAGGAATACCTCGCCCGCACGGGCGACCGGGCTTTTATCGACGCGGCAAAATCCCGAATTTATGCGCTCTTGAACTACTTTACGCCGTTTGAAAATGAATACGGACTGCTCGAAAAACTGGAAAAGTGGGTCTTTGTGGAGTGGTCGAAGTCCAACGAATTGGTGCAGGACGTGAACTTCCCGACCAATATGCTCTACGCCCGGATGCTCGAGAGCGTTGCTCATCTTTACGGCGATCAAGCTGCCGCCGAGAAAGCAGCGAAAATCAAAGAGACAGTCAACAAGCTCTCGTTTGACGGCCAATTCTATTGCGACAACATGGTGCGCGGTAAGGCGGGAAAACTCTATCCGACCGGAAACCGCACCGAGAGCTGCCAATATTACGCCTTCTTTTGCGGCACGGCCTCCCGCGAAACCCGCCCCGAGTTATGGAATATTCTGCTCAACGATTTCGGCCCGCAGCGTATCAAGGAACGGAACTGGCCGAATTTCCGCGACGATGCAAAATGGAAAGAAATTTATCCCGCTAATACCTTTATCGGCAACTATCTGCGGCTCGAGCTGCTCTGCCGTTACGGGGAATATGAAAAGCTGACCGAGAACATCAAGGGCTTTTTCACCAAGATGGCAGACACCACCGGCACGCTCTGGGAAAACGAAACCCCGAACGCCAGCTGCAACCACGGGTTTGCCTCCCATGTTCTGTACTGGATGGACAAACTCGACATGATTTCAAACAAATAGAAAGCAAAAAGATGAAGAAGAAAATTTACATGGCGGATGAAAAATGCCGCATGAATTTCGAGGTCTTTACGCCCGAACCGTTTAAAAAAAATCTGCCCCTGATCGTTTACTTACACGGCGCGGGCGAGCGCGGCACGGTAATCGAACACCTCAGCCGCCATGGGATTCCGCTGATGCTTGAAAACGGGTATGAAACCGAAGCCGTGATCTTATGCCCGCAGTGCCCGGGCGACTGCGTTTGGGACAACATTCCGCACGAGGTTAAAGCCGTCATTGACCGGGTGATCGCCGAATATGACGTTGACCATACGCGGGTCTCGCTGACCGGCTCGAGCATGGGCGGCTTCGGGACATGGATGATCGGGCTCACTTTTCCGAACTTCTTCTCGGCGATTGCGCCGGTGGCGGGCGGCGGGATGTCGTGGCGCTGTTCCAATCTGAGCACCACGCCGGTGCATGCCTATCACGGCGGGGCGGACACGGGGGTGCCGTTAGTCTATTCGCAGCTGATGGTAGATTCGGTGGTGAAAAACGGTGGCAGCGCAGAGCTGACTGTGCTGGATGGATACGGCCACTGCGACGGTATCAACACCGCCTATCAGCAATACGGCATCATCGACTGGCTGCTCTCTCACAAGCGCACCGATTTCTCCCCAATCCCCGAGGCCCTCTCGGTATATTATTAAATCGCATTTAAAAACGTAAAAAGCTCGAAACCGTATGGTTCCGAGCTTTTTTACGTATGAAAGAGACAGGTATAGTATGCAATTTCAATGCGGTTGTTCTTCATTCTCTCTGCCGAACGAAGCAGCCATTTAAAACTTTCGTTCAAAAAACGAATCGCACAATTTATGATAAGTTATTTTTAATATTTATTCAATTAAATTGCGCAAACGATATAAAAAAATGCGTAAACGATTGATGAGTAAAAAAGCTCCTATATGATTCCGAAATTCGTTTTTCAACATAAAAATAAAGAAATTTCTTTACAATTCGGTCGATTTATAGGATAATAAAGCTAATCGAACTTTTGAAGGGACATATATGTACATAGCCATTTGCGATGACGATGCCAACTTAATAATCGATCTAAAAAACAAATGCAAAAATGCCCCTTGTTTTTCGGATACCGCTTCTCCCGTCAAGATACAGACTTATCATAGCGGGGAAGAACTTATTACTGCTCTAAATGCAAATCCTCAATTAACATATGATATCATTCTTCTGGATATCGAATTCGGCCCGAACACCGTCAACGGAATCGAGACAACGAAAATTCTCCGTGAAATGGGTATTGAAACACCTGTCATCATCACAACTTCCTATGATTCCTATCTGCGACAGGGTTACGGTCTCGGAATCATGCGTTATATCACGAAACCGGTTGCGCAGGAAGAAATCGACGAAGCCCTAACCATTTGTCTTAAAAAGATTGCTCTTCTCGACGCAAAAATCGTGTTAAGAGATGGCAACCGGAACACTGCGGTCCGGTACCGGGATATCGTCTATTTTGAGTGCCGTAGTCACACCGTCATCGTATACGCCAAGACCCGGCAAAAATACACCTGCAATACCACTATCAGTTTTATTGAAGAACAGATGCCCAAAAAGTATTTTTATAAAATTCACAAGAGCTTCCTTGTGAATTTCAATTACGTCTCCTGCATCAAAGATCTCAATTTGACCTTAGACGACGGTACTGTTCTGCTGATTGCGCAAAGACGCCGGAGCAAGTGCATGGACTTTTTCAGGGAGTATGTTAAGGAGAATATTTGATATGGAAATAATCGTTCAATACTCGTTAAAGTTATTTGCTGCCATAACCGAAGTAATATTAATATATTACTTCTCAGATGCTTTTTTTGAGAGACGTCTCCGTAAGGCTTGCTATCTTATCGGTGCTTTTGCTGTGGTTTTCCTGTTTTTAATTGATTGTTACTTCAACGCAATAAGTATTATTGTAGGCGGCTTTATCATTGCAATTTTAATCATTGTTTTCTCATCTTATGGTGGTTTTTCGGAGTTTCTTCCCAAATTACTGATCTCTGTTTTTATTTATTGGGTTCTAAATCTCGGTGAAACCATACCCGCGATGCTCTGCATGTGGCTTTTTGGAGAGTCGAATTTTATACTCGCAATGCAAACCAATATCATTATATTTACAATTGTTTATGTTGGCAGCAAAGCTTTTTCTTTCCTTTTAACCTTTATCGTAAAACAAGCCTCAAAAAAACAAATTGTAGCATTTAAACTAAAATATAAAATATTTTTGCTTCTTTGTCCGACAATCAGCTTTGCAATCTATTATTATTGGTGTAACCTCATCTATTATGGAAAACAAAATGATTATGTTTTTACACTCGGGCTTTCTATTGCGCTGTTCCTTCTAAATTTATTAAATATAAAATTATTAAATTGGATTATTGAAGACGCTGAGGAGAACGCAAGAATGTCCATGGTCCAGGAATACTTAAAAAACGAGAGATCTCATATCACAAAGCTCGACGCGCGCAACGGCGAAATCCGTAAAATAAGCCATGACATTCGGCATCATATGCTGACGTTATCCGCGTTGCTGTCGTCAAAGAATTATCCGGAGGCCGAAAATTATATAGAGCGTCTAACCGATGACGTTCTTCAAAAAACCAAGACCATTGACAGCGGTAACACCTTGATCGATTCGGTTATCAATGAATATTATGCCCAGGCAGCCGCCCACGGAATCAAAATTGTTTATCATATTAAGATACTCGAAAATCTGCCGGTTGACGAAATCGGCCTTGTCATCATTCTGGGAAACGCTTTAAAAAACGCCATTGAGTATTGCGAAAAGGAAAAGATCGATACCGTCAAAGTCACCATGCGCAGCAACGATAAATTTTTAATAATAGAGATCATCAATCAATTAAAAACCGTTACGCCGGAAATGAGCGCGGGCATATTTAAATCAAGTAAACCCAATCAGCTTATTCACGGAATCGGTATCCGGAGCATGAGGGAAACCGTTAAATCCATGTCCGGTGATATCTCCATCGAATGTAAGGATGAGCGTTTTGTTCTCTCCGCAATTATCCCCTTAAAGCGCGTGAATTAATCGTTTGCGCGCTTTTTTCTATCGTTTGCGCAAATAGTGTTGAAATTAAGCGAAAGATGTTTTATATTGTAGTCGGAATTCTTTAATTCACTATGCTACGAAGGAGGTTGAAAATGATGAAGAAGTTTTTCTCGATGGCATCAAAACTCTGCTTGTTGCTCGCCCCCATTGCATTAACCACTGCAATTGCATCAAATGGAATCATGTGCGTAATGTGGGCATATCAGCCACAGGCGCCCGAATCACTGCAAAAACTCGGCAAATGACACATTTTCAGGTCTGTGACGTTTCCGGTATATGTTTCAAACATATACCGGCTTTTTATGGGTATGCTGCATAAATTAGCGTTAAAAATTTCAGATTATTTTAAAAAAATGAATGTCCTGAAAGTGGATCAGGAGATTTACACATACGGTATCGAATTGATTCTGAGCGACGTTTTGAATCTGTTAATTCTGTTTATTGCAGCCTGTGTGCTAAACAGAATTTTAGAAACGGCAGTTTGGAGCGCTGTGTTTCTCGTATCGAGAAAATACACCGGCGGATTTCATGCACCGTCTCATTTCCTTTGCATTCTGACCGCTCAAATCGGTTTCATCGTATCGTATTTTGTCTGTGAATCCCTGAATCCTGCGGCTTACATCTGGTTTGAAAGCATTATTACAGGAATAGGAATTATAATTCCCCTTGTTTTCGGCCCCGTAGGAAGTCCCAAAAAACCCATTACAAAATCGTTTTATCAAAAAAAGAAAATTTCATTATCCGTGTTTTTAATCGCAATAACCGCAGTATTTTTATTAATCATATTCTTCTTCTCGGATATCAAGGTGTTTCTCTATGGTTTTGCGTCCTATATGGTGGTAATTTTCTTAATTCCCGCCGGATATATAGACAACAAAATAAGGTGTGGTTATGGGAGTGGGGTTATTACTAATGAAAATTAAATTTAACAATGAACTACTGTATTAAAATAATACGAATTGAAGAATTGTCGAAGGACATATGGGAACATCATCCGAAAGAATTTCATGAAATAATGAATCTTTTGGATTTCACATTAGAAATCAAAAATCCGTTTGAACGCAAGTGGATGACTTCCTATGAACTTCCCACCTTCATTTTAAATCGGTTTGTTAAAATCAATGATTATAATCAAGCGGAAATCGAATTGATTTGTAAACAAATAATCAAGTTGTGTGCTTTTATTGACAATGGTTACGACAACGAAACCATTAAAGCGTTTTTTCAAGCTCATCTGAAAAAATTGGGGTCATGACCGGAGCAACGGGTCACGTAATAAAAATTTCATAAACCCGACAGGGCCGCAGCGTTTCGCCGCCGCCCTGTCGGGTTATTTCATATGTGCCGTGCCGTTAAAAGAGATAACAGCTATTCCTGTGCGCTGAAACCGATGTCGTCGAGCGTCTCGATGGCGGCGGCGGCTTTGGCGTCTTCCACCTCGACGGTCTTGGTTGCAAGGTCGACCTTGAACGCGATTCCCTGTCCGGTAAGCGCCTTTGAGATGCGCTCGACGCACATCTGACAGTGCATGTCGGGTACTTTCAGTGTTTTCATTTTAATCCCTCATTTCATCAGTTTTTGAATGGTCTCGACAAGGTCGGTCACGACCGCGTCGTCGCCGTTTTTGATGTCCGTCACCACGCAGGTTCGGATGTGATTTTCGAGCAGCACTTTGCTGAAGGCGTTCAGCGCAGACTGCACGGCGGAGACCTGCGTCAGGATGTCGGTGCAGTAGGCGTCTTCGGACAGCATCTTCTGCAAACCCCTTACCTGCCCCTCGATGCGTTTGAGCCGGTTTTGCAGGGCGTTGAATTCCTCCGATTCCCGGTGTTTGGTTTTGTGACAGCATTCGTTCATAGCTTTTTCCCCTTCAATCTCAAAGCATTGGTCACGACGAACAGCGAGCTCAAGCTCATGGCGAGCCCGCCGATCATCGGCGAGAGCAGCAGGCCGAAGAACGGATACAGCACGCCCGCCGCGACCGGAATGCCCAGGGTGTTATAGATAAACGCCCAGAACAGATTCTGCCTGATGTTTCGGATCGTCAGGCGGCTTAACCTGACAGCGCGTACCACGTCCATGAGTTCCGACTTCATCAGCACGATATCGGCGGAGTCAATGGCGATGTCGCTGCCGCTGCCGACAGCGCAGCCCACGTCCGCCTGAACGAGCGCCGGCGCGTCGTTGATGCCGTCCCCGACCATCATCACAGCACCGCCTTTTTCCTGATAGCGTTTGACGACTTCTGCCTTCTCGGTCGGCAGCACCTCAGAGACAATCTCATCCACGCCCACCGCAGCCCCGATATATTCGGCGGCGGCGCGGTTGTCGCCTGTGAGCAAAACGGTCCTGACATTCATCTTTTTCAGGGCATCCACGGCGTCTTTCGCGTCGGGCTTGACGGTGTCGGCAATCGCAATCAGCCCCAACACCTTATTATCCCGTGCAATCAAAACCGCCGTCTTGCCCTCACCCTGAACGCGTTCCAGCGCCTCTTGATATTTTTGAATCGGGATTTTGTTTTCGATCAGAAGAGCGGCGCTTCCCGCCAGAATGCGCAGACCGTTTTGATCGTTCCCGAAAAGTCCCCTGCCCGCGATGCTCGCAAAATCTTTTGCCGTCTCAGTGGTTTCAATCCCCCGGGTCTTGGCCGCGTCGCAGATGGCCCTGGAGAGCGGATGGTCGGAGAATTTCTCCAACATATATGCCGTTCTTAAAAGCTCTTCTTCATTGTCTGCCACGATGTCTGTCACGGCGGGTTTTCCCTCGGTGATCGTGCCGGTCTTGTCGAAGATGGCGGCGGTAACCTTGTGGGTGATCTCGAGCGCCTCGCCGCTGCGCACCAAAATACCCTTAGACGCGCCCAACCCCGTGCCGACGATAATGGCTGTCGGCGTGGCGAGTCCCATGGCGCACGGGCAGGCGATGACCAGCACGCTCGTGAAAACCTTGAGCGCGAACGAAAACTCCGCACCGGTCAAAAGCCAGATCATAGCCGAGACCAGCGCAATCCCCATGACGATCGGGACGAACACGCCGGCGACCTTGTCCGCCGTCTTGGAGATCGGAGCCTTTTTTCCCTGCGCGTCCTCGACGAATTTGATGATCTTCGAGAGCGTCGTGTCCTCGCCGATCCGGGTGACCCGGACATACAGTGCGCCGTCAACCGAGACGCTGCCGCCGATGACCTCGCTGCCCTCGGTTTTCACCACCGGCAAGCTCTCTCCGGTCAGCATCGCCTCGTTGACACTGCCGCTGCCGGAGGTCACGACGCCGTCGAGCGGAACTCTCGCGCCGGGCTTGACCAGTACGGTGTCGCCGACCTTGATCATTTTGATCGGTACTTCCCATTGGCCGTTGTCGTCGACCAACACGGCGGTGTCGGGCGCAAGCGCCATCAGTTTTGTAATCGCGCTCTTCGTCTTCTCCTGGTTGCTGGCTTCAAGATATTTGCCGACCGATACCAGCGCCACCACCACAGCGGCGGACTCGTAATAGAGATTGTGGATGTAATGCGGATTGTCAGCGATGAGGAAGGTCATCGCCAAACTGTAGATGAATGAAGCGGAAGCGCTCACCGCCACCAGCGTGTCCATGTTCGAATTTCCGTGAAACAACGACTTGAACCCGCCCGTGAAATACCGTTTTCCGAGAAACAGTACGGGAATGCTTAAAAGCATCTGCAGCATGGCAAAGTTCACCGGATGAGTGTCAGGCGACAGAATATCCGGAAACGGCATGGAGGGGAACAGCATGTGCCCCATTGACACAAGCAGCAGAACGCCCGCGAAACACGCCGAGACGATCAGCGCCGCTTTCTCGTGCGCGAGTTTTTTCCCGTTCTCCTCCATAACCGCCGGTCTTTCTTCCGACGCATGCGGAGCTGCCGTAAACCCGGCCTTTTCCACCTTCGATATAATATCCTCGGGCTTTACTGCTGTCTCGTCATAAGAGATGGTCAGCCGGTTCATGGGCAGGTTCACTTCGCTTTTCTGAACGCCCGGCAGCTTTTTGGTCACGCGCTCCACGGCGCTCGAACAGGACGCGCAGTGCATTCCGCCGATATCGTAAACTTCTTTTTTCATGTTTTATCACCTCGCGGTATCGTATACCCCCATGGGGTATATTTATTATATACCCTTTTTGTATACTTTTCAATACCTCTTATAAAATATTATATGATAAACTCAGTTCATGCATATATTTTATAAAAATGTAATATTTTATTGTTTTTTGTCCTATTTTAATATATAATTCCCATATAGAAGATTCCCCAATAGATTTACTGCGTACATTTGTTTCGCGCTAATAGTGTCTCACTTTCATTTTATACTATTCTTAAAAGGAAGGAGTGGATATATTGATATTCCATCATATCGAACCGCGAAGCCCCTCTTCGGCGGGCAGCTTCAAGCTCAAAAAGAAACGCATCTATATCATTGCAACCGTTATTTTGATCATATTCGGCAGTCTTTATTTGGGCTATTCCTGGAACAAATATCACAAAAGCGCTGCTGCGGAAGCGATCACATTGGCGAATTCGTTGGAATCCCTCCTGCATCCCGAACACATCGCTGCACTAACCGGCAGTTCGGCAGATCTGGAAAAGTCCGAATACATAACGACCAAATCCAGCTTAATGCGTTTGGTCAAGACAAAATCTCAGATCTACTTTGCCTATCTTATGTATGAACGAAACGGCGACCTTTTATTTTTGATGGATTCCGAATCTCCGGATTCTCCGGATTATTCACCGCCCGGACAAATCTTCAACGAATACGACGAAGCCGATCTGAAACCCTTTGAGACCGGAGAAACCGTATTGACCGACCCGGTGACCGACCGGTGGGGCACTTGGATCAGCGCGCTCGTTCCGGTTAAAGATGCCGCTGGAAACGTCATTGCCGTTTTCGGACTCGACTATTCGGCTGCAGATTGGAATTTACAAATTTGGCAGCAAATAATTCCCGACATACTCATCGTTATCAGCATTTTCATGCTTGTTTTTGCACTGCTCAATACCCGCAGCCAAAGTTTACGCCTGAAGGAGCTCAGCGACAAATTGGCTCTAGATGAAGCGCTTTACCGCGGTGTCTTCGATCAGGCTCCGATCGGAATTGCAATTGTAAACGATAAAAGTTTCGTAACCCAATCCGAATTCGGAAACTCAAACATCAATTCCATGTTCGAACGGATATTAGGCAGGAAAAGCGGGGAATTGATACATATCAAATGGCCGGAAATCACATATCCCGATGATCTGAAAAATGACCTGGAGAACTTTGAACGCTTTAAGGCCGGAGAAATCAACGGTTATTCCATCGAAAAACGCTTTATAAAACCGGATGGATCCATCGTCTGGACCCATATGAAAATTTCAAATCTTCTGGGCAATGAAAACTCCCATTCCTCACATCTGTGCCTGCTTGAAGATATCACCAACCGAAAACTGACGGAGAAGTCTCTCAAGGAAAGCGAACGCAGCAAATCTGTTTTCCTTTCAAATCTTCCCGGCATGGCATACCGCTGCAATTATGATCGGGAGTGGACCATGCAGTTTATCTCGGACGGTTGTTTTACATTGACCGGATATCATATCGAAAATTTACTGTATAACAGGGACCTGTCATTCAATGACCTGATCGCGCCGGAATACCGCGAAATCATCTGGGAAGAATGGAAACGCACTTTAGCTTTAGAAATACCGTTTCATTTTGAATACGAGATTATCACTGCCGATGGGAAACGAAAATGGGTGCTCGAACACGGGCAGGGCGTTTATAATGAGCTGGGAGAACTTGATGCGTTGGAAGGCATGATCCTTGACATTTCAGCCAGCAAGGAAATTGAAAACATCTTCAAGTTCAACAGCGAGCATGATTTATGGACAGGCCTGTATAATCGCAGGTATCTGGAAAACCTTTTAAAAGAAGACGCAGCAAACCGGTCATCCGAAAAACGGGCGGTTGTCAGTATCAATTTGAGTGCTGTTCATTCACTGAGTTTAAAATACGGATTTCAATACAGTCAGGAACTGATAAAAAAAGCAGCCAAAGCACTCGATACACTCAGTACCGAACACTGCCAACTATTCAGCACTTATGAAAACCGATTTGCCTTTTATATTAAAGCCTATAAAGATAATAAAACACTGAGCTCTTTCTGCGAAACCATCGTGAATGTTTTAAAAGCCGTATTTACAACCGACAGAATCGGCGGAGGCGTCGGCATCGTTGAAATTGATGAGGAAAATAAACACGATATCGATTTGATATTAAAAAATCTCCTGATTGCATCCGAAAGAGCGATCAATGTTTTCGAGCCGGACATCGGTGTCTGCTTCTTTGACAAAGAGATGGCAGCTCAACTTTCGCGTGAGGAAACAATCAACTATGAACTCAGTCAAATCGCTGCGGGCGTGAAAGACGAAAGATTGTTTTTACAATATCAACCCCTTTTGAACCTTGAAACCAATCAAATCTGCGGTTTCGAAGCCTTGGCGCGCTTTCATAGCGATGCTTTGGGTTCAATACCACCCGGCGAATTTATTCCGATTGCAGAGAAATCAAATCTTGTCATTCCGCTGGGCTATAAGATCATGTATAAAGCGTTCAGCTTTTTAAATCGCCTGCAACAGCAGGGATATGACACCGTTATCGTATCCGTCAATATTTCCGCAATTCAACTCATGAAAAACGACTTCACCCGAAACCTGTTCGATATTATCGCCGAAACACACGCGAATCCGAAAAATATCGGCATCGAGATCACAGAATCGGTATTTGTTGCAAATCATGACGACATCAATCAAATTATCGGTGAAATGAAGTCCTTCGGAATCAGCGTCGCCATCGACGACTTCGGCAAAGGATATTCATCCCTCTCCCGAGAGCGGGAATTGAATGTGAACTGCCTTAAAATCGATAAATGTTTTATCGATAAAATCATGTCACCGGAGGATCAGGAATCCATCACCGGCGACATCATCTCAATGGCGCATCGGCTGGGTCACCGCGTAATCGCAGAAGGTGTGGAAAATGAACACCAGCTGCATTATCTGAAAGCGCACCGCTGCGACGAGGCGCAGGGATATTTAATCGGCAAGCCGTTGGATGAAGAAATCGCGCTTGAGTTTTTGCAAAAGAATAACGATTTTGATTGTATTTCAAATTCAAGCCGCCATAATTCTTCCAAGTTTGAATATTCGGAAATTACGCCTGCGATATATATGGATCAGCTGCAATTGATCTTAAACTCCACCGATCAGGCGATTTTCGGCGTTGATATAACCGGGAATTGTACTTTCTGCAGCAACAGCTGTATTGAATTATTGGGATATAAAGCCCGAAAGGATTTACTCGGCAAAAATATGCACGAAACGGTTCATCACAGCCGTGCGGACGGAACCCCAATTTCCGTCAGTGATTGTGCCATGGATCAATCCATCAAACAGGGCAGAAGCTTCAGAACGGAAAGCGAGGTTTTTTGGAGAGCGGACGGCACATTTTTTGAGGTGGAGTATCACTCATACCCCCAAATTAAAAACGGTGATATCATCGGCGCTATCATTGCCTTTGCAGACATCTCCGACCGAAAGCGGAAAGAAGCCGAAAGCGATTATCTCAACTGCCACGATATGCTGACAGGGCTTTATAACAGAAGATATTTTGAAAATAACCGGGCAGAAATTGATCTTCCGGCATCTCTGCCGTTATCGGTTATTTATTCTGATATCAACGGTTTGAAAATGACTAATGATATATTCGGGCATACTGCTGGTGACGCGTTGATTAAAAAATCCGCTGAAATATTGCTACAATCCTGCCGAGGACAGGATGTCATCGCCCGCGTGGGAGGCGACGAATTCCTCCTCTTACTGCCGAATACGAGCTCCAAAAATGCCGAAAAAATACTTTCCCGTATCAAAACGGGTTTTTCGAATGCACATGTTGAGGCGATCAAATGCAGCATCTCCCTGGGTTGTGATACAAAAACAAACGAAAATCAGTCTCTGGAAATGATCATTACAAATGCAGAGAGCGCCATGTACAAAGAAAAAGCCATAAACCGCAATAATGTCAACAAGGATATGATAGACACCATTATCAAAACGCTGTATACAAACAATCCCCGAGAGCACCGACATTCAACCGGAGTCAGTGAATTATGCGGTGAAATCGGCGCCGCACTGCATCTACCCGAAACCGAAATCAGTAAGTTGAAACGGGTCGGCTATCTGCACGATATCGGAAAAATCATCCTCTCAAAAGATATTTTAGCCAAAGATACCTTAACGAAAGAAGAAAAAGAAAAAGTTCAGCAGCATCCCGTCATCGGATATCGAATCTTAAATCTTTTCGACGACACGCTGGATTTGGCGGAATTTGTTTACGGCCATCATGAGAAATGGGACGGAACCGGATATCCGAGAGGGTTAAAAGGAGAACAAATCCCTTTAATCTCAAGAATCATCTCCATCGCCGAGCACTACGAACGCAAATTAAACCAAGGAAAAACTTCCTTGCAAAAGCGAAAACAGGCCGCCGTTGAAATTATAAAAAAAGGTTCCGGGATTCAATTCGATCCCGAAATCGCCGAATTATTTATCTCGTTAAAAAGTAATTAACCCCGATCAAAATCCCCAAGGAAGCGTCTCAGCGCGTCCTGCCATGCGGGAAGCCGCTGAAATCCGCTCTCGGTCAGTTTTTCTTTGGAAAGCCGTGAATTCAACGGACGCGTAGCTTTGGCTGCACGGTATTCCGATGTCGGAATTGAATGGATTTTACATGGCAGCCCTGCCTCTTTCATGATGGCTGCGGCAAACTCGCTCCAGGCGCAAAAGCCCTCGTTCGTCGCATGATAGACGCCGTATTTTTCGGTCAAGAGCATGTCGCACAGCAATGAGGCAAGATCAAATGTATAGGTGGGCGAACCGACCTGATCGTTCACAACGTCAATCGTATCCCGTTCATTGCCCAACCGCAACATCGTTCTGACAAAATTGCCGCCGTTGACGCCGAACACCCACGAGGTACGCACGACAAAATAATTCTCCAGTGTCTGTCTGACCTCGTTTTCACCGAGCAGTTTGGTCAGCCCGTAAAAATTGAGCGGTCCCGTCGGCGAATCCGGCTCAAACGGCGCAGTTCCTTTTCCGTCAAAGACATAATCGGTGCTGATATAGACCATCTTCGCCCCCGCTTCACGACAGGCGATGGCGACGTTGCGCGTGCCGTTTACATTTACGGCACGACAAATTTCCTGTTGTTCTTCGGCCTTGTCCACGGCGGTGAAAGCGGCGCAGTGGACGACGGCATCGGGCTTATATGCTTGAACAGCGGAAAGCACGGCGGCCCCGTCAGTCAAATCGAAGTCGCCGATATCGACGCCTTGATATTCGATTTTTTGCTTGGCAAGGCGGCGGATGACGTCATAACCGAGCTGTCCGTTTGCGCCGGTCACTAAAACCCTCATGAATCTTCGCCCTCTCCGCGATTTGCGTACATACAGTCGTAATACTTCTGATAATCGCCGTTCAAAATCGGTTCCCACCAGCTGCGGTGTCCGAGATACCACTGAACGGTCTTTTTCAGACCTTCTTCAAATCCGACAGACGGCTGCCAGCCGAGTTCATCGCGGCTTTTTGCCGGGTTGACCGCATAACGCCGGTCATGACCCGGGCGATCGGCGACATAAGCAATCAAATCTTCCGATTTTCCGAGTTCGCGTAAAATCGCCTTTACAACCGCTAAATTGGAATGCTCCCCATAACCGCCGATATTATATATCTCACCCTCTCTGCCCTTACGAAGCACGAGGTCGATGGCGGCGCAGTGGTCTTCCGTGTGCAGCCAGTCGCGTACATTTTCACCTTTGCCGTACACCGGCAGCGATTTATCCGCCAGCGCTCTTGTGATCATCAGCGGAATTAACTTCTCCGGAAATTGGTACGGTCCGTAATTGTTGGAACAGCGCGTAATCGTAATCGGTAAATTGAATGTCCGAAAATACGCCAGTGCCAGCAGATCGGCTGCCGCCTTTGACGCCGAGTACGGACTCGACGGGCATACAGAGCTCCCCTCGGCAAAGGCCAAATCGGGTCGGTCATACGGCAGATCGCCGTAGACCTCGTCGGTGGAGACCTGATGATACCGCCCGATCTTGTATTTGCGGCAGGCGTCCATCAGTACCTGTGTCCCGAGGACGTTGGTATGCAAAAATACGCCGGGGGTTTCCAGCGAACGATCCACATGGCTTTCCGCCGCAAAGTTGATAACAGCGTCCGGCTTTTCCTCCTCAAACAATTGAAAAATACAGGCGCGGTCGGTGATATCGCCCCTGACAAAGCGGAATTTCGGATTTTGCATCAACGGCTCCAGCGTCGCAGGATTTCCGGCATAGGTCAGCGCATCCAAACAGACAATGCGATCCGCCGGGTGATTCTTAAATTCATAATAGATAAAATTTGCGCCGATGAATCCGGCGCCGCCGGTCACGAGAATGGTCATGTCCTATCCCCTTCTCTTTTATTGATAAATAAAACTGCAGTCGCTGTCCCGCAGCAAAGGCGCATTCCGGTCTTTCTCAGACAGGATGGGGTTTATTACACCCCATTGAATACCGATTTCGGGGTCGTCGAAGCGAATCGAGCGGTCGCTTTCGGGATGATAGTCGTTGTCGGCTTTATACTGCACCTCAACTTTGTCGGTCAGCGTGACAAAACCGTGGGCGAAGCCGCGCGGAATCAACAGCTGAACCTTATTTTCTGCGGAAAGCTCGACGCCCACCCACTGCAAATAAGTCGGCGACCCCTTTCGCAGATCGACCGCGACATCCAAAATTGCTCCGGCGGTCACACGCACCAGCTTGGCCTGCGCCCACTCGCCGTTTTGAAAATGCAGGCCGCGCAGCGTACCTTTTTTCGCCGTATAGCTCTGGTTGTCCTGCACGAATTTCAGGGAAATTCCGAGCGCCGAAAGCTTTTTTTCGGACCAAGTCTCCATAAACCAGCCGCGGTGATCGCCGAATACCTCGGGCTTCAAAATCTTAACCTCCGGCAAATCCGTATCTATGATCTCCATATGCCGCCTCACTTAATATTGAATCTTTCCCTCGGCGACACGCTTCAGGTGTTCGCCGTAAGGGGAGTTCCCGCAGCGCTGCGCCGCGCACAATAACATGTCCGCATTAATCCACCCGTTTTTAAAGGCGATCTCCTCAACGGCGGAAATTTGAATCCCCTGCCGCTTTTCGATCACGCGCACAAAATCCGAGGCGTCGGACAAACTCTCCACCGTGCCCGCGTCCAGCCAGGCATAACCGCGCCCCAGCAGCCGGATGTTCAGCGAGCCGTCCTCAAGATACAGCCGGTTGAGATCGGTGATCTCCAGTTCGCCCCGCGCGCTGGGTTTGAGCTTTTTTGCAAATTCAACCGCACGCCCATCGTAAAAATAAAGCCCGGTGACGCAGTAATTGGACTTCGGCTGTTTCGGCTTTTCCTCCAAAGAGATCACCTTTCCGCTCCCGTCAAATTCCACAATACCGAAACGCTCCGGGTCGTTGACGTAGTAACCGAATATCGTCGCCTTATCCTGTTCGGTATCCGCGGCCGCCGTCCGCAAAAGCGTCCCGAGCCCGTTTCCGTAAAAGATGTTATCGCCCAGCACCATCGCGCAGCAGTCCCCGCCGATAAATTCCTCGCCGATCAAAAACGCCTGGGCAAGTCCGCCCGGCGAGGGCTGTTCCCGATAGGAAATGGAGAGGCCGAATTGACTCCCGTCTCCGAGCAGCCGTTCAAAATTCGGCAAATCCGAGGGACTGGAAATCATCAGAATCTCCCGGATGCCCGCGAGCATCAGCACCGAGAGCGGATAATAAATCATCGGTTTGTCATAGACCGGAAGCAGCTGTTTGGATGTGACCATCGTCATCGGATAAAGCCTTGTCCCTGCGCCGCCGGCCAAAATAATGCCCTTCATCGTTTTCCCTCTTCCCGCCGATCTCTAAAAATGAACCACCTGTGCAACTTTCCTGATCAAACCGCTTTTCCAGATACGGTATTTAAAAGTGATATAAATCCTTCGTAGCTTTCCGGTCTGTGCACCGTTCGCATAGTCCCTCAACATATTCTTTTCCCGTTCATCCAATTGCAGATTCGGCAGTTTTAAAAGCTGTCCCGCCTGAATCATCGTATCAATCAACGCCTGCCGGTGCTTCTTATAGTTGAAATTTTTCAAATGATACAGCACCGCTCTGAGCCCTCTGCCATCCTTTGCGCCGACGGCATTTCCACCGTGCTGCCGGTACAGGATAAGAGGCTGCGGAATGAATCCGATTTTCCCCGCCGCCGAAGCGATCAGCGCAAACCACCAGTCGTGCATCAAAATACTGTCCTCTTCCGTCGGAACCGAAGCCCATTTCCAAAGCGCCCGATTGATCATCATGGTGCAGCCGGTCACGACGTTCTGCGTCAGCAGTTGGGACAGGGCATTTCGCCGCGGGTTCAATCCGGAATATTGAATAAACGACGGAGCGATTAAACCCAGATTTTCATCCACGACCTCCAGATCCGTATGAACCAAGCACGGGGTATCGGGGCTGCCATTCTCCAGCGCCTTCATCTTTTCCAGCGCCAAACGGATTTTTTCGGGCTTCCAGATGTCGTCCTGATCGCAGTACATGATATACCGATACCCTTCCGCCTGCCGTGTCAGAAAGAAAAAATTCTGCTTTGCGCCGCCCGACGGTTTTTCTTTTTCGATCAACCGGATTTTATCAGGAAACCGCCCGGCATAGTCCCGCAGCAGCGTTATGGTTCCGTCTTTAGAGCCGTCGTCGGAGACCAGCAGCGTCCAATTTTGAAAATCCTGCCGCAGAAGCGAATCCAGCTGTTCGGCCAAAAATTTTTCCCCGTTGTAAGTCGCCATCAGAATTGCCAGTTCCGTTTTCTCCGCCATGTGTGAACTTTCCTTCCGTCCTTTTCGAATTTAAATCGATTCTTCGAAGATCTTCCCAAGCGACTTTGAAAACGCCTCTTCCGAAAATAACTCTCGGAACATCCTCAGGGCGTTTAGCCGCATTTGTCGGTTCTCCTCCGGCGTCATACCCGCAATTTGTTCCGCTGTCTTTTTCAGATCATCACGGCAAATATTGAATCCGGCGCCATATTGTTCCACCAGCATTTGCGTATCGCCGCCGATGGTGTTTAAAACAGGCAGCCCGCCCGCAAAATAGTCGATTGATTTCATCGTCAGACCCACGCAGATGCCGCTTTTCATCATGTTGATGCCGAATCGGCATTGGTCGAAAATCGCCTGTTTTTGCGCCTCATCATAGATAATCCCGTGGAATTCAACCTTTGCACCGGCTTTTTGAGCGGCGCAAATCAACTTCTGACGCGATTCGCCGTCTCCGATGATATGTAGCGTCACAGGCCGCAAAAGGGCGATTTCACCGATGAGCTTTGCAATCATGGGAATATCGATGACGTTGTTGATGGAACCGAGATAACAAAGCCCCAGTTCTTTTGTTTCAGGCGCTTTCGGTTCATTTGTGGCGGTATTCCGATGGCACAGATAAAGAATATCCGTCTTTTTCCCGGTCAATTGCTTTTCAAGTTGTGTGCGGTAGAGTTCGCATTCCAACGTGATTGTATCGGCGGCATAAAGCCCGTCATCCCGTATTCTTCGCCAAGCCGAAAACGGCAGTGCAAACAGCTTTTTCAACCCGCGTCCGGGGAAATTTTCGGGCCAGAGGTCATACAGATCCAAGATCAGGCGGACATCCGGGTGTTGCTTTTTATATTCCGCCGCCTGCTTGACCAAGCTGTTAGGCGGTATCTCGACGAATATAAGATCGGGTGAAATTTCCTCCGCTTTCGAAAACGCATCCCGGGCAAAGCGGTTGTGAGAGCGTATCCTTGCCGCCGAAAAGTTTTTTCGATAGGGTCTTGTCGGAATTTGAACGGTATTTTCAAGATCAACTCGGAACGGCGTTTTTCGGATATGGTCAAAATCGGAAGTGATATAGGTGCAGTCATACCCCTTTGTACGCAAAAAATCCTCAATCAGCCGGATCCGGTGTTCATAATAATGAAAGCAACTGATGCAGACCGCTTTTTTTCGCATGAAAATAAGTCTCCACTTCCAATGTTTAAAATCCGGATATCCGGTCGCTGTCCCCGAGATTATCTTCGACAGTTTTCGCGTGTATAATTCTCATCTATTGTACCATGACAATCTTTTCTTTTCAAGTGGATGATTTTGTTTCCCGCCTGCCTCGCGTTTAAAAAGGAATCCGGAATAAAATACGTTGACTTTTGTCGTATTTTAGTATATTATGGAAGAAATACGAAATTATACGAAAGGATCGGATGTATTATGACGGAACTTGAAAAGCTGCAGCGCGCAAAACTCTATATGGACAAGCTTGCCGAAGGCGTCGACCCGGTCACCGATACGGAGATGCCCGATGACTGCATCCTGAATCAGGTGCGTCTTTCCCGGTGTTTTTTCTATGTGTCGGACGTCCTGCGCCGGGTCATTGAAAACGATGGCGCCGAACCGGAAAACCCGCATCGGGCAGAAAAAGAAGGCGCTGCGGAAAAGCCCGCGCAAAGGCCGGCGGTTGCGGATTTCGAACTGACGCCGGAACAGCGCAAGGCCTTTATCTTTTCCGATGATGCGGCTTCGGTCAGCAATCTTGTCGCCGCGCTGAACGCCCTGATCGATCCGGAGCACATGAAGAAACTTACCAACATTGCCGTCACCGACTGGCTGCTTGAAGCGGGCTTTTTGGAAAAAGTCGAATCGGACGGCAAGAGTCATCGCCTGCCTACCGAGCAGGGGGAACGCATCGGCCTTTCGACAATGAGCCGGCGGGGTCAAAACGGCGAATACACCATGGTGCTGTATAACAAAGAAGCCCAGCGCTTTATTCTCGACAACCTCGAAGCCATCATGCAAAACCGCAGGAATAAAAGTTAAAAATCGGATCTTTTACAAAACGGTGGCAAATCGGCGGTAGTTGTGGTATGATAAATCAATATGCACGGGACTTTCCGTGCGCCATTCTTTTAAAAAAGGTCGTTCATACATGCAGCCCATCATCGATTCACACTGCCACGTCTATCCCGACAAACTCGCAACCCGCGCCGCACAGAGCATCGCGGACTTTTACGATATGCCCGTCCGATACGACGGGTCGGTGTCCACTCTTCTTGAACAAGGCGCGCGCGCCGGCATCACGCATTATCTGATTCACAGCGTGTCGGTGCTGCCCGCGCAGGTGCGCTCGATCAACGAATTCATCGCCGCACAGGTCAATGCGCATCCGGGCGTCATGACCGGATTCGGCACGCTGCACCCTGACAGTAAAGATATCGACGGCGATTTGGCGCATCTGATTTCCCTCGGACTGAAAGGCGTCAAACTCCACCCAGATTTTCAAAAATTCGCCGCCGATTCCGAAAAAGCGGCGGCTTTGTGCAAAAAATTCGCGGGGAAATTACCTCTGCTCATACACGCGGGGGATACCCGGTTTCACTATTCGCATCCGGCACAGATTTTGAATCTGAAAAAGAAACTGCCCGAACTGACGGTGATCGCCGCGCATTTCGGCGGCTGGAGTTGCTGGGACGACGCCGAAAAGGAACTGCCCGGCCTGCCGAATTTCTACGTCGATTGCTCGTCGTCGCTGTATGCGCTCAGCCCCGAAAAAGCCAAGCGGCTGTTTGAAGCGTTCGGTCCTGAAAAGGTGCTGTTCGGCACCGATTACCCCATGTGGTCGCCCGCAAGCGAATTGGAATTGTTTCACGCCGTCGGCTTAACCCCGCGCGAAGAACGCCGCATCCTCTACGAAAACGCCGCTGAACTTCTTTCGATTGAATAACCCGAATTTTTTATTGTTGATATATTTATTTCCACAAATGTAGGGGCGGATATTATCCGCCCGTTTTTGTTTTCGCCATACTATCGGTTTCAATGTAGGGGCGAACTGCGTTCGCCCGCATAAACCACCCCGGCGCTACGCGCCCAACCCCTAAGGTGTCGCAAGCGACACCATGCAGAGGGGAATCAAGACGCACCTCATACGTTTTCGCGTTGTAGGGAATAGCGCTCCCGTCTTTGCGAGCGAAGCGCGGCAATCCAGACACGGGGTATCCCGACAACTGTGGTAAAACCGGACGCTTGTTCTCTGGAATTGCCGCGCAATTTGATTGCCTTCGTCGCGCGCGTAGCTTCGCTACACGCTGTTTCCCTCGCAAAGACGGAGTAGGGACGTACCTGTGTGTGCAAGCCCGCAAAGAATTGCCATGCAATTCTCAGTAGGGGACGGTTTCCAATCCGCTCTAAAGAGCGGTATGACGACCCGAGCGGGCGGCGTACGCCCGCGTTTCCCGTTACCCCGTAGGGCGGGGTGACCACACCCCGCCGAGCGGGCGGCAGGAAGCCGCCCGCAACAGGTGACTTATAAAGTTCCACATGGAACAATTTAACAGCCGGGCTTATATTATTGTAGCAAACTGTTGATTTTTGGATTTTGTTATTATATAATAATAATGGAAATAGGTTATGTCTTTAAATCAATACAATTATATGGGGGTATAACAATGATAAAAGAACGAGTACATGTAATTTCAAATAGAGATCAAGAAGGATGGGATGTTAAAAAAAGTGGATCAAGTTGTGCAAGCGTATACACAAGAACAAAAGAAGAAGCTGTTAAAATTGGGCGAATTATGAGTCAACGTTCTGGCATTGATTTGATCATCCATGGGAGAGATGGAAATATCCAACGAGCAGATAATTATGGCTGCTGTGTTTCTCATTTAAAAGCTAAAGATAGGTGATAGCTTTATGCAAGAAAATAATCCCGTAGTTGCATTAATGTATGATTTTGATAAAACACTTTGCACAAAAGACATGCAAGAGTACACCTTCATACCTAATATTAAAATGACAGCACAGGATTTTTGGCAAGAATCAAATTCTCAAGCCAAAAATAAAAAAATGGATGGAATACTATCTTATATGCAAGTGATGCTTGAAAAAGCGCACGCTGCCAGGCAGTGCATACGGCGCGAAGAATTCGTTAAACTTGGAAAAGACCTTGAATTCTTCTCTGGTGTAGAAAGCTGGTTTGAACGAATCAATAGAATCGGAAATGATTTAAATGTAAAAGTTGAACACTTTATTATTTCTTCCGGGCTTCGCGAAATTATCGAGGGTTCCAGTATTTTTAACGAATTTAAAGAAGTATTTGCCTGTGAGTTTTTATATGATGAAAATGATGTCGCTTGTTGGCCTAAGAATGTTGTAAATTATACGACAAAAACTCAATTCTTATTTCGTATTAATAAGGGTGTGCTTGATATTTCAAATGATTATGATCTTAATAAATACACGCCCGAAGATGATCGGCCTGTACCTTTTCGGAATATGATTTATATAGGTGATGGACTTACAGATGTTCCTTGCATGAAATTGGTTAAAGCAAATGGAGGTTATTCTATTGCTGTATATCAAGAAGGTAATCAACAAAAAGTAGCGGATCTTCTTCTTGATAAAAGAGTTGACTTTATTCAACTTGCTGATTATACGAAAGGCAGTGAATTAGATATAACTATTCGTGATATCATTTGTAAAATGGCATCGGTGGATTCGTTAAAACGTAAAAGCGATTCACAACTAAAATCAGTTTCAAAGGCATGCAGTATATAAAACAATTTAATTCATTTAATCCTCCCTACCTCCCTTTACCCCCCTCATAGATGCCGAGGCGGCGGAAACGGGCGTAGCGGTTATTAAATAATGTCTCGACCGGCTGCGCGGAAAGCGCGGCAATATCGCTTAAAAGCCGATCGCGTAAAGCGTTGCACATCGCGTGAAAGCGCTTAAAATCCTCGGGGATGACGTCTTCCGCCACCCTGAGTTTTTTGTTGTCCTGTGCGGTCAGATGCAGGCACTCGGCGGCCTCGGCCTCCGCGCCCTGTTCTTTGAATAAAATGCTGGCGCAGCCCTCGGGCGAAATCACCGAATACACCGCGTTTTCGAGCATATAGACCCGGTCGGCGACCGCAAGCCCCAATGCCCCGCCCGAGCCGCCCTCGCCGATGATCACCGAGATCACGGGCGTTTTTAAGCCCATCATCTCCATCAGGTTTTCGGCAATCGCCTGCCCCTGTCCGCGCTCCTCGGCGTCCGCGCCGCAATGCGCGCCGGAGGTATCGACCAGGCAGATCACAGGCCGGTGAAACTTCTCGGCCTGCTTCATCAGCCGCAGGGCTTTGCGGTAGCCCTCGGGCCGCGGCGCGCCGAAATTGCAGCGAATCCGGCTCTCAAGATCGGTTCCGCGCTCGATGCCGATAAACGTGACGGGGATATCCCCGAGCAGCCCGATGCCGCCCAGAATCGCCTCGTCGTCGCCGAAATTGCGGTCGCCGTGCAAGACGGTGACCTCATGTAATAGTTGATTGATATAAGCCGATGCGGTGGGCCTTTGCAGGTCGCGCGCGATTTTTACTTTCTCGTAGGCAGTCATAGTTTTTTCTCCGTCGTATGCTGTTTCAATAGGCGGCCGATGACTTCGACGAGCTGTTTACGGTCGACAATCGCATCCAAAAAGCCGTGTTTGAGTACAAATTCCGCGCTCTGAAAATCGGCGGTGAGTTTGCTCTTGGTGGTCTGCTCGATCACGCGCTTGCCCGCAAAACCGACCAGTGCCTTAGGTTCGGCAATGATGATATCGCCGAGCATCGCAAAACTGGCGGTTACGCCGCCCGTGGTCGGATGAGTCAGCACCGCGAGATAAAAACAACCCGCTTCGCCGTGGCGCTGAATCGCGCCGCTGATTTTGGCCATCTGCATCAGGGAGATGATGCCCTCCTGCATGCGTGCGCCGCCCGAAGCCGTAAAGCCGACGACCGGCAGGCGGTTCGCGGTCGCATATTCAAAGGTGCGGGTGATGCGCTCACCGACCGCCGCGCCCATGCTGCCCATCATAAATCCGGGTTCCATGGCAAACAGCGCGCATTTAACGCCGCCGACGATACCGGTTCCGCAGACGACGCCCTCATTTTCGCCGCTGCCGTCACGCGCTTTTTTCAATTTATCTTCATAGCCGGGAAAGTGCAGAAAATCCCGTGCGGTGATATCGGAAAACAGTTCGGAAAAACTGCCTCCGGCGCAGAACGCTTCTAATCTGCGCCGGGCGGGCAGTGTTAAATGGTGTCCGCAGGAGGGGCAGACACGTAAATTCTTCTCCAGTTTTTTGCGGGGGAAATATTGTTTGCAGCGCGGGCACTGCTCGCGGTCGTCGGCGGGTTTGCGCGGGGTGCCGCCGGGTTCGAGCGGATTGGCGGGTTTGCGGAAAAGATCGGCAATCTTGAATTCGCTCATGTGCGCGCCTCCTTCCGTTTTTGCAGCCATGCGGTGTCATACTGCCCGCTGTGAAATTCGGGGCTGCGGATGATCTCTGACTGCTGCTCGATGTTGGTCGGAACGCCGCTGATGACGAGTTCGCAGAGAGCCGCTTCCATCTTGCGCACGGCCTCTTCGCGGTCGTTTCCGGCGGTGATCAGCTTGCCGATCATCGAATCGTAAAACGGGGTGATCTCGGCGTCCTGAATCAGCGCGGTATCAAACGACACGCGGTTGCCGCCCGGGACGTGTAAAAAAGACACTTTGCCGCCGCCCAAAGCGTTGATGCGGCACTCGATTGATGCGCCGCGCAGTTGGATATCCTCCTGCCTGAACGGCAATTCCATTTGCGAGGCAATGCGGATCTGCCACTTGACCAGATCGATGCCGCTGACTTCCTCGCTGATGCGGTGCTCGACCTGCAGGCGGGTGTTCATTTCGATAAAATAAAAATTTCCGTCGGGTGCAAGTAAAAATTCCACGGTTCCGGCATTGGTGTATTTAGCGGCTTTGACCGCCTTGACCGCGGCCTCCCAAAGGCGTTTGCGGATATGTTCGTCAATCGCGGAACAGGGGGTCTCCTCGATCACTTTCTGCCTGCCGATCTGCAGCGAGCAGTCGCGCTCGCCCAAACAGACCACGTTCCCGGTATGATCGGCCAAAATCTGCACCTCGACGTGACGCACCGAGGTCAGGTATTTTTCCAAAAACACATCGCCGCACCCGAAGGCCTTTTTGGCCTCCTCGCAAGCCGCGACCACCGACTTTTCGAGGTCCTCTTCACGTTCGACAATGCGGATGCCTTTTCCGCCGCCGCCCGCTGCGGCCTTGACCAGCAGCGGATAGCCGATCTTTACAGCCGCTTTCTTGGCCTGCGCAACCGTGACAACGCCGCTGCCGGGAATGACCGGAACGCCCGCCGACATCATCAGACGGCGCGCCTGATCCTTGTTGCCCATCCGGTCGATCACGTCGCTCTCCGGCCCGATGAACACGATATCGTTTTGAACACACAGCGCGGCGAACAAGCTGTTCTCGGATAAAAATCCGTAGCCGGGGTGGATGGCCTCGGCATGGGTCGCCAGCGCGGCGCTGATGATATTTTGCATATTTAAGTAGCTCTGCACCGCCGAAGCCGGGCCGATGCAGATGCGTTCGTCAGCCAATGCGGCATGCAGGGCGTTTTTGTCCGGCTCGGAATACACGGCGACCGTGGCAATGCCCATCTCGCGGCAGGCGCGGATGATGCGTACGGCGATCTCGCCGCGGTTTGCGACTAAAATCTTTTTAAACATCGCTTTTCTCACCGATCAGCGCGAACGAAAACTCGGCGCTCACGCAGAGTTTCCCGTCCACATATCCTTTGCCCGACGCCCAGTAAAACGGCGGCTTCGCTCTGGTGATTTTGCATTCGGTCTCAAACAGGTCGCCGGGTTTGACGACGTTTTTAAACCGTACCTTGTCGAGCCCGGTCAGCAGCGTGCGGCCTCCGGGGGCCAGCAATACGCAGGAGGACTGTGCCAGAATCTCGCACAAAATCACGCCCGGCACCACCGGGTCGCCCGGAAAATGCCCCTGCAAAAACCACTCGTCGGGCCGGATGCGCTTTTTGGCGTGCGAGACGCCGTCGATCTCCTCGGCCTCGTCGATCAGCAGCATTCCGTTGCGGTGGGGCAATACTTTTTTAATCTCTTCTTGCGTCATCACTCAAACAATCCTTTCAAGGGGTCGGAAATTAAATCTTTTCAATTAAAAACAGCGGCTGCCCGAATTCGACGAGCGCGGCGTTTTTGCCGCAGACCTCGGTGATCACGCCGTCGATCTCGGCGGTCAGTTCATTCAGCACCTTCATGGCCTCGACAATGCAGAGGGTGTCGCCCTTTTTGACCTTGGAACCGACCTCGACAAAACGCGGACCGTCTTCGGACGGCGCCAGATACAGCGTGCCGACCAGCGGCGACTTTTGGCAATAGGCATCGGTTTTGGGCGTTTCCGGCACGGATGCGGATTCAGCGGGTTTTTCGGCTTTTACGGCTGTTTGAACGGCCGCAGTGACCGGCGCTGCGACAACAACCGGCTCGCTGACCGCTTGTTTTTGCGCCTCCAACAGCACATGGGTCTCGCCGTCGCGCACTTCAAGCCGTCCGAGTCCGTATTGGCGCATCAATTCGGCCAAATCTTTGACTAATTGTAATTGCATATGATGACCACCCTTTCATACACGGGTTTTAATTAAACTTTTTTGAAAGCAACGCAGGCGTTGTGCCCGCCGAACCCCAATGAAGTCGAAATCGCCAGATCAAGTTCGGCGCTGACCGCCTTATTGGGTGTATAGTTCAAGTCACATTCGGGGTCGGGGTCGTTGAGATTGATCGTGGGCGGAATGATGCCCTCACGCAGCGCCAAAATTGACGCAATGGCCTCGACCGCACCCGCCGCCCCGAGCATATGTCCGGTCATCGACTTGGTGGAACTGATATGCAGTTCACCCGCTTTATCACCGAATACCTTTTTATAGGCCGCCGTCTCGCAGCGGTCGTTGAGCGCGGTACCGGTGCCGTGGGCGTTGACGTAAATTCGATTGAGCTTGATGTTTTCCGAACCGCGCATGGCATCTTTCACGGCTTTAGCCGCAGCATCGGGTTCGGGCGACGGCGCCGTCACATGGTAGGCGTCGCAGGTCGCCCCGTAGCCGCACATCTCGGCGTAAATTTTTGCACCACGCTTGACCGCGTGCTCGTATTCCTCCAAAATCAACGCTCCTGCGCCCTCGCCCATCACAAATCCGCCGCGCCGTTTGTCAAACGGCAGAGAAGCCGCCTCGGGGTCGTCGGCGGTGGAGAGCGCCATCGCGTTGGTGAATCCCGCCATGGCTAACGGCGTGATGGCCGCCTCGCTGCCGCCGCAGATGGCCGCTTCGGCATATCCGTCTTTGATCGCGCGGAACGCCTCGCCGATGGCGGTCGTACCGGTCGCGCAGGCCGTTGTCACCGAAAGGCAGGAATTGCGCGCGCCGAATCGGATGGCGATGTTGCCCGCCGCGATGTTCGATATCATCTTGGGCACAAACAGCGGCGAAACCCGACGCGACCCGCCGTTGAGCAGTGCGGAATGTTCGGCGCAGAAGGTCTCGAATCCGCCTACACCCGAACCGAACACCACACTCAGGTCTTCCGGTGAAATTTTCTCCGCCAGCCCGCTGTCTTCCATGGCCTCGGCGGCGGCATACAGCGCATACTGCACGAACAAATCGGTTCTGCGTACCGTCGTTTTATCCATGCACAACAGCGGGTCGAAATTCTTCAGCTGTGCGGCCAGTTTATATTTGCAGCCCTCGACGGAAAAGCGGGTGATCGGACCGATGCCCAAAGTCCCGGCTTTCAGGTTCTCCCAAAAAGTCAAAACGTCGTTTCCGATCGGCGTTAATGCGCCCATTCCGGTGACAACCACGCGTCTCATCGTTGTGTTCATCCTCTCGTATTCGGTGAGTTCAAAATTTATTTTCGGTTGGGGATGTTTTATTCTATTGTTTACGACAATAGAATAAAACTCCTGCGTTTAAAAGATCAATTTTCCGGGTAACGCACCGGTATCCCTTTAAATGTCTACATGGCCAAGCCGCCGTCGATTTGAATCACGCTTCCTGTGATGTAATCGCTTTTCGAAGAAGCTAAAAAGGCCACGAGTTCGGCCACTTCTTCGGGTTTGCCCATGCGGGCAAGCGGTACCGCAGCCAGCATCTGCTGATTGAGCGGCGTTCCCGCAGTCATGTCGGTCTCGATAAAACCCGGCGCGACCGCGTTGCAGCAGATCCCGCGCCCCGCAAGTTCGCGCGCGACCGACTTGGTCAGGCCGATCAGCCCGGCTTTGGCGGAGGCGTAATTCGTCTGTCCGGCGTTGCCCGTGATGCCCGCGACCGAAGTGATGTTGACGATCTTACCCGAACGCTTGCGCGCAAAAATCGGGTAGACCTGCTTGATGGTGTTGAACGCGCCTTTGAGATTGACGCCGACCACGCGGTCGAAATCGTCCTCTTTCATCGCCAACATCAATTTGTCGCTGGTAATGCCCGCGTTGTTGACCAGAATATCAACCGTGCCGAAGTCCCTGACGATCTCTGCAAATACGGCGGAGACCGCCGCAAAATCCGACACATCACAGCGGTAACAAGCCGCTTTCGCGTTGAGCGCTTTCAGTTCGGCAAGGGTCTGTTCGGCGCGCTCGGTGTTTCCGGCATATAAAAAAGCCACCGAAGCGCCCTCTTGGGCCAGTTTCATGCAGATTGCGCGCCCGATTCCCCGTGAACCGCCGGTCACGACCGCGACTTTATCTTGCAACATCATCTCAGTTCCTCCATAACAAGTTCGATTTCACGCGGCGTCTGCACCGAGCGGCAGACGGCCTCGGGTGCCATACGCTGTACCATCTTGGTCAGCACAGAACCCACGCCGGTCTCGATAAAAACGGTCACACCATCGGCGAGCATTGCAGCAACCGTCTGCTGCCAGCGCACGGGATGATTGATCTGGCGGCTTAAAAGCGCTTTCGGATTGCTCTCATACAGCGCTCCGGTGCTGTTGGTATAGCACTGCAAAACCGGTGTACGAATTTGATATTTTTCAAGTATTTGCTCAAATTCTGTTGCCGCGCCGTCCATCAGCGGAGAGTGAAAACCGCCGCCGACTGCCAGCGGAATGCACCGCCCGCCTTTTTCGCGGATTTTTTCCTCGAATGTTTTCAGTTGGCAGTCAAATCCGGACACCACGAGCTGTTCCGGTGTGTTGTAATTCACCGGCCACACCCCGTCGAATTCAGCGCAGACGGCTTCTACCGTCTCGTGCGGCAGTTTGACCACCGCCATCATCGACGCTTTTACAGCATCCGCGTATTTGGCCATAATCCGTCCACGCTCGCAGACCAACCGGAAGCCGTCCAGCGGGTCGAACGCCCCGGCAAAAGCCAGCGCGGGCAGCTCGCCGAGTGAAAATCCCGCCGCCGCGTCCGGGTCAATTCCGGCTTCGCAGGCCGCGATTGCCGCCGCGAAATCCGCTAAATACAGGCACGGCTGCGTATTCTCGGTCTGTTTGAGTTCCTGGGGCGTGCCGGAAAAACACTGTTTTAACGTTCCGGGGTGAATTTCTTCCGCAGCGTCGAACAGTTCGCGCACATTCCGGCTGCTCTCGTAAAATTCTTTGGCCATGCCCGGAAACTGCGCGCCCTGTCCCGAAAATAAAAACGCTATCCGACCCATGCGCAGGCCTCTAACAGCAGCGTTTCGGCTTGTTCAACGACTTCTTGAATAATTTCATCGGCGGTCTGCTCACGGCTTACTAGTCCGGCGATCTGCCCCGCCATAAAGCACCCGGCCTTGGTGTCGCCTTCAACGGCGGCTTTCCGCAATGCGCCGACACCGAGTTCGTTGACTGTTTCGACCGTGGTCTCCGGCTGAAATTCGACCTGTTTAAACTCGCGACTGAACACGTTTTTCAGACAGCGGCAGGTGCTTGCCGCAAAACGGCGACCGGTCGCGACCGTCGAGATATCGCCCGCCTTGAGCACCATATCTTTATAATTTTGATGGACGCCGCACTCTTTGGCGACCAAAAAACGCGTACCCATCTGGATGCCGCAGGCCCCGAGCATCAGCGCCGCCGCAAAACCCCTGCCGTCGGCGATGCCGCCCGCCGCGATCACCGGAATGCCGACCGCGTCACATACCTGCGGCACCAAAACCATAGTCGTCAATTCGCCGATATGTCCGCCGGATTCCTCGCCCTCGGCGATCACCGCGTCGGCACCCAGTTTTTCCATCTTTTTGGCCATTGCGACCGAGGCGACCACCGGGATAATCATCACGCCCGCGGCTTTCCAGCGCTCCATATAATCGGTCGGCATGCCCGCGCCGGTGGTCACGACTTTGACGCTTTCCTCTGCGACGACGTCGGCCACCTGCCCGGCAAACGGGCTTTGCAGCATGATGTTGACGCCGAAGGTTTTATCCGTCAAAGAACGGGCGACCGCAATCTGTTCGCGCAGATAATCGGGGCCGGCGTTCATCGCCGAGATCAAGCCCAGTCCGCCCGCATTGGAAACGGCGGCGGCCAGCTTCCCGTCGGCGATCCAGGCCATTCCGCCCTGAAACACCGGAAAACGGATGCCCAGACGTTCACAAATCGTAGATTTTATCATAGGTTTATCCTCTCGTTTAGCCCTTCATTTTTACTTCAATCGCGCCTGCCAGATCGGACACCGTTTTGATGTCGTCCGCCAATTCGATCTCGACGTTGAACTCGGTTTCGAGATCCATGACCAGTTCGGTGATGTCGAGCGAGTCAATGCCGAGGTCGGTCAAAACCGTCTCGCTTGTGATTTTGGAGGCGTCGCACTCCAGTTTTTCGACCAATAGGGATTTGATTTTTTCGGTTACCATGTTATTTACTCCTTTAAATATCATTTAAGATGTCACCATCTCAACAGGCAGGATGCGCTGGCGAGACCTCCGCCGAACGCTGTTAATAGAATCAGGTCGCCCCGTTTCAATTCGCCCGCTTTGTTCAGTTCGTCGAGGGCGATCGGGATGCTGGCCGACGAGGTGTTGCCGTAGCGGTCGATGTTGATTAAAAATTTCTCGATCGGGATGCCCGAACGCTCCGCCGCGGCCTCGATGATGCGCCGATTTGCCTGATGTGGTATAATGGCTTTGAGGTCGTCCGGGGTCAGTCCGTTTCTCTGCAAAAGGGTGTTGATATCCTGTATCATGGACTGCACCGCGAAACGGAAGATCTCCTTCCCGTTCATCCGGATATAGGGCGATTCGGGTTCAAGTTCCGAAAATGGACTCTTCCCGGCATAAAACGGAACCCGCAGCGCGTTTTCGTCTCCGGTCACAGTAAACACGGCGTCGAGATAGTTTTCGCCCTTCGAAAGTACCGCCGCTCCGGCGCCGTCTCCGAAGATCACGCAGGTCGAACGGTCTTCCCAATCCGTGATCCGGCTGAGCCGTTCGGCACCCACGATAAGGATGTTGCGATAACCGCCCCGGGCAAAAAAGCAGGCCGCCGTCTCCAGCATAAACACAAACGCCGAACATGCCGCACTGATGTCAAACGCCATGCAGCGAACACCGAGTCTCTTTTGAATTGCACAGGAAAGTGCGGGGGTTACAGTGTCGGCGCTAACCGAGGCGGCTAAGATCAAATCGAGTTCTTCGGCCTTCAAACCGCAGTCGTCCAAGGCGCGCTGCGCGGCTGAAACGGCCAGATCGGCCGTGGTCTCCGAAGTACAGATATGCCGGCTGCGAACGCCGACGCGCTGTGAAATCCACTCATCGCTTGTTTCGACAAGCTGTGAGAGTTCGCCATTGGTGACGACGCGTTCCGGCACGCACATGCCCGTGCCGACGATTTGAAAACTCATGAAAGTTCCTCCCGTGGTAATGGCCACATAAAGTTAGTGCGCCGAAATGGGCGGAAGTTACAAAAATAATTTATAAAAATTTCTTTAAAAATCGTGTAACTTTTCGCTTTTTAGCGGTACTAACCCATGGATATATTTATGTCTGATCAATCTGTTATAGAGAAAAGAGGTGCGAATTGGACTCGTTTGAAAAAATATATCGGGACAACGCCGCCCGCGTTCACGCGTTTCTGTTCGCGCTCTGCGGCGATCCGCTTCTATCCGAAGAACTGACGCAGGAGACCTTCTTTCAGGCCTTTTCCGCTTTCCACCGTTTTCAGGGCAAGAGTGAATTGTTCACCTGGCTTGCCGCGATTGCCAAACACACCTATTACAAATACCTGCGCAAACATAAGCAGGGCCTCGACACCATCAACCTCGACCTCGTCACCGATATTTTCTGCCGCACAAGCCACTGCAATCCGGAGGACACGGTGATCCGCCGGGTCGTCTGCGACTCGGTCAAACGGTTGGTGCGGAAACTACCCGAAAAATACCGCGACGTAGTGATTTTACGCATCTATGCAGAGATGCCGTTCGCCCAGGTGGGTGAGGTGTTGGGCATCAGCGAAAATTCTGCCAAGGTCATATATTTTCGCGCTAAAAAAATGCTGACGGAGGATTTGAAAAATGAACTTGAACTGTGACGCCACCCTCGACCTGATCTCTTTGTATTGGGACGGGACCCTCAGCGCCTCCACCCGTGCGGCCGTTCGGGAACATCTGCGCGGCTGTCCGACCTGCCGCAATCAATATCAGCAGTATGCGCATGCCGCAAAAATCGCCGTCCAAAGACCCGAACCGAAAGAAAACATCAACCTCACCGACGGGTACAACTCGCTTTTGCGCAAGCTCAAAAAGCAGCACTCCATGCGGGTCGGATTTCTGGCAGGCTGTGCATGCGTGACGCTGGCGGCGGTGGCAATCAGCGTTCTGAGAGATAAAAAAGAGCGTTCCGGGTATTAATTGCTTGTTTCCACAAATAATTTTATAACAATCGGTAAATTCTTGTTGCAATTTTGTTTACAATACTGTATGATGAGATAGCAAATCAAAAGATTTGCAAATTGAAAAAGAGGTATTTCATGTACGAAGACAAAACTCTGACCTGCAAAGACTGCGGTCAACAATTCACTTTCACTGCCGGTGAGCAGGAATTTCACGCGGAAAAAGGTTTCACGAACGAGCCGCAGCGCTGCAAGGCCTGCCGCAATGCCCGTAAAGCCAACGCCGGCGGCGGTGCCGGAACCCGCAAGATGTACGATGCCGTATGCGCTGAGTGCGGAAAAGCCTGCAAGGTTCCTTTTGAACCGCGCAGCGACCGCCCCGTCTATTGCAGCGACTGCTTCAGAAAATAAAAGTGAGTTACAACAAAGGCTGTTGCATTTTGCAACGGCCTTTTTTGGCTTTTCAAAAATCTACTGGTTATTTCTGCTGTTGAGCCAACTGCGGTATTTCGAAGGTGAAATGCCCTCATACTGCCGAAAGACCCGGCTGAAATAATACCCGTTCTCAAAACCGACCTCCCGTGCGATCTGCTCCAAAGTCCTGTCGGTTGTCCGAATGCGCTTTTTGGCCTCCTCAATGCGCAGCCGGTTGATGTATTTGACCGGCGAGACGCCCGTGCTCTGCTTAAACTGCCGCGCCAGATATTGATAGGAAACGGACAACCGCCTGCTCAGCTGTTGTATGTCGATCTCTCCGGTATAGTGACCGTGGATGAAGCCCAACGCCTCCTGCACCACCTTTTTCTGTTCTTTTTCTTTTGACGCTAAGGGATTTTCCTGTATGCAGGCACGGGACAATAAAATCAAAATCTGCCGGATATAGAATGAGATCATCAGCTTATACCCCGCCGCAGGCCGGTTGCGTTCCAACAGCGCCCGCTCAAACAGCGTCCGAACTTCGTCATAATATTTCCCCGTCTTCACAATCGGTAAGAGACAGACCGCCAATTCTTGCGAAGCCGGCTCTTCGAGCTGAAAAAAGTACGATGTTTTTTGTGTTGCCGATTCATTGTTATCCAAAATCAGCAGCGGGATATCCGCCTGTTTCAGCTGTCGGATCGGAGCCGAAAAATGCGTATAGAAAAATCGGCAGGGTCCTTCGGGGGACGACTGATAAAACACCTCGCCCGGCGGCACTAAAATAACCTCTCCCTCATGCACGTCATATTCATTTTCACCCACCCGGCAGCGCATCACACCCCGATAGACGACAATCAACTCAATATCCTGCAAGATCCGGTCGGGAATGTGCCAGCCCTGCGCGCAGATCGAATGCCCGATCAAATTCACCGTAAAATCTCCGTCCGGTTCCAACCGAAAAACCATTGTCTCACCTCTTGGTTTCATTTTGTATAAATATAATTATATCTGTTTATTTTTTTATTGCAAGTCCCGCGTTATAATGAATGCGAAAAATACTTGGAACCGCACACAGGAGGCAATTCATATGAACTTTTTTTCAATCCAAGACGGCGCATTGATTTTCAAACGCCGCAAAGAGACGCTCCGGATTACCGGATGGGGCGAAAACAGCCTGCGGGTACGGGCAACCCAAAACCCGGTCTTTACAGACAACGACTGGGCGCTGACGATGCCTGCCGAACACAAAGCCGAAATTGAGATCGCGGATGATTATGCCGTGATTTCCAACGGAAAGATCAAAGCGCGCATCAATATATTCGGGAAGATTAAATTCTTCAATCAAAAAGACGAATTGATTTTAAACGAATATTACCGCAGCGTCGACCACGGCGGCGAACCGAAGCCGAACCTCGATCAGGTTACCGCGCTGCGCAAAATCGCACGCGAATTTAAAGGCACTGCAAGCGACAATTACGCCATCACCGCCCGTTTCGAGCCGAACGACGGCGAACGCTTCTTCGGTATGGGGCAATACCAGCAGCCGTATCTCGACCTCAAGGGCTGCATTCTCGAACTCGCGCAGAAAAACACGCAGGCATCGGTGCCGTTTTTGATCTCCAATCTGGGTTACGGCTTTTTATGGAACAATCCCGCGATCGGCAGCGTCAGCTTCGGAAAAAACCTGACCGAATGGCATGTGCAGTCAAGCAAGCAGCTCGATTACTGGATCACCGCCGGAGACACGCCCGCCGAAATCGAGGAGACCTATGCTAAAGTTACCGGCACTACGCCGATAATGCCGGATTACGCCATGGGGTTCTGGCAGTGCAAACTGCGTTACCGCACGCAGGAGGAACTGTTAAATGTCGCGCGCGAATACCACAAAAAGAAAATCCCGGTCAAGGTCATCGTCGTCGACTTCTTCCACTGGCCGAATCAGGGCGACTGGATGTTTGACACGGACTACTGGCCCGACCCGGAGGGCATGATCAGAGAACTCAACGAGATGGGCATGAAACTGATGGTCTCGGTTTGGCCGACCATCGAACCCGAATCGTGTAACTATAAAGAGATGGCGGAACGGAATCTGCTGATCCGTACCGACCGCGGCGCAAAGGTCATGCAGGACTGCTTCGGCCTCGTGGAGTTTATCGACACCACAAATCCCGAGACGCAGGATTTTATCTGGCAGGCCTGTAAAAAGAACTATTTCGACAAGGGTGTTTCCCTGTTTTGGCTCGACGAGGCGGAACCTGAATACAGCAACCCCGATTTCGATATCTACCGCTATCACATCGGTTCGGCGCTCGAATGCGCCAACGTCTACCCGGTCACGTTCGCCAAGGCCTTTTACGACGGACAGCGGATGGAAGGCGTCGAAAACCCGATCAGTTTGATCCGCTGCGCCTGGGCCGGTTCCCAACGCTATGGTGCGCTGGCCTGGTCAGGCGATATCCCCTCCACGTTCGGACAGCTGCGCAATCAGGTCTGTGCGGGTTTGAACATGGGGCTTGCGGGCATTCCGTGGTGGAATTCGGATATCGGCGGCTTCCACAGCGGCAACGTCAACGACCCGTATTTTCACGAACTGCTGGCGCGCTGGTTTGAGTTCGGCACTTTCTGCCCGGTCATGCGGCTGCACGGCGACCGTACCCCGCGCGACAAGACCAAACTCGGCCCCAAAGGCGGCGGCTCCTGCTCGACGGGCGGTCCGAACGAAATCTGGAGCTTTACCCCGCAGCTCGAAGAAATCATGACGAAATACATTCTGCTGCGCGACCGGATGCAACCCTATATCTCTGCGGCGATGACAGAAGCGCACGAAAAAGGCACACCGGTGATTAAACCGCTGTTTTATGATTTCCCGACCGACGAGGCCGCTTGGAAAGTCGAGGACGCATATCTCTTCGGACACGACCTGCTGGTCGCGCCGGTGACCGAAGAGGGTGAGACGAAAAAATCCGTCTATTTGCCCGCAGGTGCGACATGGACGGATGCGTGGACAAAACGGGTTTACGAAGGCGGGCAGACCGTCACCGTGAACGCCCCGTTGGAAATGATCCCGTTGTTTGTCAGGGACAATGACGGCATATTAAAATTATTAAATCTATAGTGGAAGCGGCGCGGTGTTGTCATCCCGCCCCTCTTAAATAGCGGGCGATTGAGAATCGCCCCTACACAGAATGAAAGCCGCAAAGGGCGTTGCCCTTTGCGGCTTTTGCTTGTTAAAAATAAAAAAATATGATAAAATTTTTTTACATCATAAACGGATTCATCACTTTCAATCGTATTTATAGCGGAGAGGAGGGAAGGCAGTGAGTCAATTGTCCGGTACCAACGATACCATCACGGCGGCAATCGAAAAATATTCCGACATGGTCCGCCGCATCTGCTTTCTTTACCTGAAAAACGACGCTGACGTCGAGGACGTGTTCCAAGAGGTGTTTCTGAAGTTCTTTCAGAATTTCGACACATTTGAGAGCGAGGAGCATCAAAAGGCCTGGTTATGCCGCGTGGCATTCAACAAATGCAAGGACCTGCACAAGAGCTTTTGGCGCAAAAACGTGGTCGGCATTGAAGATCGGGAACTCCCCTATGAACTTCCGGAACAGAGCGAAGTGACCAAAGCGGTGCTGGAACTGCCCCCGGATCAGAAAGAACTGATCTATCTGCATTATTACGAGGGCAGACCCATTCCGGAAATCGCCGAGATCATGCAGAAAAACCAAAACACGGTCTATTCCCTGCTCCGGCGCGCAAAGACCCGCCTAAAGAAGAAAGTGAGTGAACTCGAATGAATTCCTTTAAGGATGATTTAAACCAAATCAAAGCCGAAGCGGCCCTGAAAGAAAAAACGATGGCCTTCGTTCGGACGGAGCTTGCGAAATCGGAATATGAGCGCATGGGAACTGTCCGCACCGAAACCGTCAAAAAGGAGAATCCGTTTATGAAAAAAATGATTGGGGCGCTCTCCGCCGTCGCCGCCTGTGCACTGCTTGCGGTCGGTGGATTCGTCTTCTACAACACCCCGCTCAATTACGTCAGTTTTGACGTCAACCCCAGTGTGGAACTCGGTATCAACGCATTCGATCAAGTCGTCACGGCGCTTGCCTATAACGATGACGGCGAACAGCTGCTGGCCGGAACCAATGTTATACACCAGTCCCTGGAAGATGCGGTAAGCAATCTGGTGGAACAGGCAGATGAACAGGGCTACATCATGGACGACGGCTCTTCGGTCATTGCTGTCACCGCCGAATCCAACAATGAACAGACAGCCGCACAGATCCAAGCCACCTGCGAAAACACCATCACTTTGACGTTGAACAAGGGCGAGACGACTGCGGTCGTTTACACCGACGCTATTTCATTAAAATTCGCCCAACAGGCCCGGGAATCCGGCGTGTCTCCGGGAAAATACAGATTGATCGAAGTGCTGCAGTCATTGGATCCCACCGTCACGGTTGATCAATATAAGAACGCCAAGGTCAGCGAGATCATCGCGGCCGCCGGAGAGATGCTTGACCAAAACGGCAACGCCGTCGGCAACAACGGCAACGGCAACGGTCAGGGCAACGCCGACAATGCCGACGCGCTCCAGCGCATCCGCAACGCCATCAAAGCCCAAACCGCCGAACAGACCAAAACCCAAACCCAGAGCATGACACTGGGCGAAAGCGGAAACGGCGAGACCTATACCGAACAAAATCAGAATCAGAACGCCAATCAAAATAAAAACAGTGAGACTCAAGATAAGGAACAGGAGAAGGAGCAAAACAAGGCCGAAAACGGCAATCCCACAACCGCTTCTCCGGCCACGCCCGCCAATAACGGAAACGGCAACAGCAATACCGGTACTGCCTCAGGCAGCAGTGATTGCTCAAGCGACTGCTCTTCGTGCTCTTCTTCCTGCGTATCCGATGGGTCCGGCGCTCAATCGGATAACGGAAACAGCAACGCCGGCGGCAACGGTAAAGGTTGATCATTCGATCTGTTTTTAACGCTTTCAACATAAATTCCTCCGTATCGACAAACCACAGGCCACGGCAATCGCCGTGGCCTGCGGTTTATGTATGATTAAATTCATCTTTAACGGTTTTGTTTTTTGTGTTATAATGCTAACTAAATCGGAAGTTCGGAAGGTTAGGGATCAATATGAAAAATCAAAATATGAAAGAATTCTGGCGCTGGATTAAATTCTTGTTGTTTTCGATCAGCGCGGGTTTGATTCAGATGGCGAGCTTTGCCTTTTTAAACGAGGTCGTACATCTGCGTTACTGGGGCAGTTACCTGATCGCGCTGGTATTATCCGTCATCTGGAATTTCACACTGAATCGCCATTTCACCTTTAAATCGGCGAACAACGTGCCGCTCGCGATGTTAAAAGTGTTCGGCTATTACTGTGTCTTTACGCCGCTCTCTACGATTTTCGGCGATTATCTCGTCGAAACTCTGCTTTGGAATGAATATCTCGTAACTTTTATCAATATGCTTGTAAACTTTGTGACCGAATTCCTGTTCCAGCGGTTTGTCGTTTTCCACGCCACCATCGACACCAACAAATTGGCCAACAAACAGGCCCAAAAAGAACAGGCTGAAACAGCCGAGGCCGAAATCTCGGAGTGAACACCCAACATTTTAATTAATGAAATCAAAACGTCGGAAATAAAACGGTTATCCGGCGTTTTACTTTTCCGAAAGATACAGCGCGCCCGGCTCAACCCAATAATAGACCTCATTCGTTGACCGGTTCAAAGAATATTCCGCGGAATTCAAGACCAATAAAGCATTGAACGAATCCGTCTCAAAGGCAATGCTCATATTGTCCAAAGTCCCGTCGACGGCGTTTTTTGCGTTCAGCCCGTATTGATCGATCAATCCATTAAAATAATCATCCAAACTCTGTTCAACCAGAACTTGATTGTTTAACGAAATACTGATTGAAGGGACTTTCGACTCCGACGTCATTACCCAGTCCACTTTATAATTGCCGTTGTTACCGGTGAATTGAATCGACTCCGTACCGTACTTTTGGAACCTGACAACCCAATCATAATCATGGATCGGCATCGCGGATGAGCTGAGAGAGAGATAGATGCCTTGGACCGGAATACCCGGCGTTTCAGAGTCTTGTGTTTCCTCCCAAGCCTGCTCGAAACCAAAGACCTCTTTAAAGCTGCGTTCATTAATTGCAACCGTATCCAACCATGACGGCAAATTTGCTTCATCTTGATATATCAGGTAATATACCGCGTCGGTGACGTCGATTTTGACCGATTCCTCGGGCTCCGTTTCTGCCGGAGTTAAGGTGTTTTCTGTCAGCATATTCTGGCTGACCAGCAGCTTTTCAAGCCGATTGATTTGAACCGTTACGGGAAGATCCTGATAACCGACGGCCGGCAAAATCGAGAAGATCGCCAAAGCACATGCCGTCAGCGCAACAAAGGCATGTGCGCGTTCTTTTTTCGTGAGAATCAAAAAAGATCCGATAAAGGCAAGCACCCAAAGCAGGATAAAGATATATTCGGTTGTCTTTAATCCGGTACTTATCAGCTGTTTGATCACAGCCCAGGCCTCGAACACCAAGATGATGAAAGAGGCGATCGGATAGACGATGCGGTAAACCTTGGCGAGGTTTGATTCGCTGCGGATCGTCATGGCGTGCAGCCATAAGCCGCCGACAGTGTATGCCGCCGCAATGGAATACAACTGGACAAATTCGACCTGCATGCCGGTCAAAACGGTTCGTCCCGTCCAAATGAGCAGCACGAGCGTCAAGGCCAGCACAATGGGAATCATGATATAAGAAAACAGAACCTCAATAAACCGCGGCTGACGCTGCGCCCCGTCCCGCTTCGGGTCCGCAACGCCTTTTGTAAAGTCCGGGAAATATCCGACAAACAGCGTATATCCGATTAACCCGGACAACGTGGCGATATACATATACACTTTTTCGCTCATGTCGCTGTAAATCAGATATTCGAATGCGGCGGCGATGCCGGATGCCCCGGCAAAGATGACAAGCCCGTAAATCAGGGAGATGAAGAAGGCCTTTTCGGCCATGAACAGAGACACGTCAAACGCTGTGCGGTCTTCCCGGAAACCCGCGAAAAGAATAAACAGGATTAAACCGATAAAAATCAACACAGCGATACGAATTTGAGCAATGTTGCTGATGACGACATAGCTGTTCGAAGTATTAATTTTTGAGAAAAAGTACAGGAGCAGAAAGGTCACGGCGGTCACAAGAACGCCGAAGAAATTGGCAAGTTTAAACGCTTTTTTGTCGCTGAATCGGCTGACAGCCAACACTGTGGCGGCCAAGCTGACGACAGCGCCGAGTGCAAACGACCAGTTCAAACAGTTGAACAAGAAATTATACGGTTCCTGCTGCTGCCAGTCAAGCTGGATTCGGATCATCATGACAATGGAGAAAGCCACCGCACAGCCGATGGAGACCGGATATCGTTTGAATGCTTTCAATGCACCCGCAAAAATCTGTATAACAGATCGGAATACTTTGTTCATTTGATATTCCTCCAATCAAAACCGCTCGTCATGTATCATTGAATGAATGTGAGAATTTCACCCTTTGCACAAATTTTCTCTGAATTACCGCCTCCGTCCGTCGTTATTTATATGAATTTTTATCTGTTTTTACAACGGTTTTTGCCCGGTTAAAACAAACCGTGCCATATTGAGTCCGGCGTCGGTGCCGGCGATATTATATGCCTGCTGCGTAAAATGACTCCGATCTTTCATCCAGTCGCGCAATTCAGCCAATTTCGTCGAGACCAAAACAGCGTCGGGGTTTTCGCGGCAGAGTTTCTCCTGCGCCGCGATGATCTCATCAAAGTCATCGGCATCGCTCCGATGTCCGATCTGAATCACAAAGCATTTTTCGATGCCCGCCATTTTCATGCGGTCTAAAATCGCATTAAAGCGCGTTATGTATTCCTCACCCGGCAGTCCTGCCCCGCCGTCCTGTTCTCCCTGGCACCAGACCATAAACCGGTGACGGACAATAAAACCGTTTCTGGCTAAAAACAGATCCGCCGCTTTCAACCTGGCTTTTGCGTCTTGAATCGGCGGTTTGTCGGGATGCCAGAAATCGGTGTTTGTGCCACCCATGCTGCACGACACCGCGACAATCGGGATATTCGTTAGAGAAAAATAGGCCTCGCACAATGCAGAAACCATTGAGCCGGACATCGCGTGGTCATCGACGCCGCTCTCGGGATTGCGTTCGTCGAGACCGAACGGCTCGACAATATCATGCAGCCAGTCCGGATCGCTGATTGCCCGGAATTCATAGCCGTGCCCGCTTTTACACACAACGCTCTCTGCGGCATTTCCCCGCCCCGACATATTCGACTGTCCCATAAAAATGACAAGGTCGACCGTTTGGTTTTGCTTCATCACAATCCCTCCTGTCCGCTTTCTGTAATTCTATTATAAAATGTAAAGCAATCCGATGTCAATGTTCGGATTCGTTTTTGGGATCTTTTTCTTTTTTTCGGGTCATATTTGTTTCGGTGTTTCTCCTACCGCAAGTTCTGTCTGCCCCATATAAAAATGATGGAGCCGACTATGTTTTCACTCTTAAATCAATCCAATCTGTATTAACGCTTGTTGTCATCCCGAAAAACGCCCCGATTCATCCATCTGGTGGGAGACAAACAAATAGGTGCCGCCGACATCTTTCAAAGTCAATACTTTATTCCCGTCGCAGTAAAAATTGTCGTTATAACAAAGGCGAATAAGGTTTCCCTCACGTTCCCCGCGCAAAAAATTGATTTGCATTAAATAGTTCGTATCCCCGTGTAAATTGTAATAGGAATCAAATTTTGCAGAATATGAAAATTCATCAAGCCCCAACCCGTAAGTCTGCGTAAGTCCGATCCCCATATAGGCCTTCAGAACCTCATCCATTTCTGATTTTTTGATTTTGGTGCAGGGACACGGAACTTCATCAATGCTGCAGGACATGCCGTTTGCTTTTAAAAAATCTGCGAGTTCATCGCCCTCTGCCCGATCAGTGACATTGATGCCATTATAGAAAAGCGCATATAAATCAATCTCTTCCGGCGTGTCGTACAATGAACTCAAAAATTGATTTCGAATATCGAAAGAATCGCGGTTAAAAAACGAATTACCGTTGAAAAACGCCAATTCTTCGCAGGACAATGTTATGACTTTCGGTTCTCCCGTTTCCGAGGAGGTTTGAATCCCGCAGCCTGCCCATAATGCCCATATGCACGTTAAAACGAGAATATAAATCAATTGTTTTTTCATATCGCTTCCTCCGATCGACCTTGTCTAGCGGAATCGTGTTTGCGCATTTCCATTATAATCCTTTTTTCGACCGAAAGCAAAGTTTATTTACCGTATGAAAATTTTATACGGATGTTTATAAGGTTTTTAATTTAATTCTTTTTTTGATCGCCCTTTTCTTCTTTGCTTTTCTTTTTCTCTGGTAAAAGCAAAGAGACCAACAATCCGAATACCGCGCCGTACGCCGTCGAGATATACGGATTCGAGGTGATGGCACAAGTTCCCGAAACGCAGCCCACGAAATAATAATACGCAAAGCCGCCTATGGCGCCTACGGCGGTCAAAACCAGTTTCAGCCAATGTTTTTTTAACATATTCATGCCCTCCGAATGATAAAGATATAATTTTATCATACGCGCAATCGCGCAAAACTCCGTGACTGTATCACAAAAGCAGGGCATTAAATAAACACCCTGCTTCAGCTTTTATTATTTTAATATTCAATCAATTCCGTGCGCAGCTGTTTGATTTTTTCTTCAATCGTCAGAATCACCCGCATGAATTCTTCGTCGGGTTTCCCGGTGGGATCGTCCAGACCCCAGTCCTCCCGGCGCTTTGCGGGCAGATAGGGACATTCGACGTTACAGCCCATTGTGACGACCACGTCAATCGGCGGCAATTCGGCGAGCAATTTCGAGCGCTGGGATTTTTCCATATCGATGCCGTATAGCTGCCGGATCAAGCGGACTGCATCGGTGTTGATGCGGTCTTTCACTTCCGTGCCTGCGGAATAACTCTCAAACGCGTCGGCGGCAAAGTGTTTCCCCAGCGCTTCGGCGATCTGGCTGCGGCAGGAATTGTGCACGCAGATAAACGCGACTTTGGGTTTCGGCATAAAACGCTCCTTTTCAGTCCTGATTGCGGTCATAGACCTCCTGCCGCTGTTCTTTATCGAGCGACTTTTCGGTGATCGCCGCGATGATCAGAATGCCGATGATGCTCAGTCCCAGACGAACCAACATAAATGTCGGGCCCATGCTGGCGGCTTCAAAGGTCAGCATCGGGATTTTGGTCGTCGACCAGGCTCCGACAAAGACGAACACGTTGAACAAACTGCTGCCCTTTTTCAACATCACACCGGCCACCGGAAACGCCGCATACAGCGGCCCCGCGGCGGCTGAGCCGAGGAAAAACGCCAACAACACGCCCTTGATTCCGGAGCCCTTGCCGGTGTATTTCATCATCGTCGCCCGGTCGACCCACACGTCGAGCAATCCGAGCAAGACAAAGATCGGCGGAATCACCGAGATCATTTCGATGATGTTCTGCTTGGTCAATTCGAGCGACTTTGCCCCGATGTCGGGGACGATCAAACCGATCACGACGTTGGCGGCGATCAACAGCAAGGGGATTCCGTACCGCTTTATCAATTTCTTCATCACAGCACCACCCCGATCACAACCGCCGCAATCAGCGAAAACACAAACGCGGAAATATTGCGGATAATCGCGGCCTTCTTCCCGAAGGTTTTGATCTCAAGCGGCAGAGTCACGATACCCACCATCATCAGCGTCGAGACAAACGCGGCGATCTGCATATACCCCGCGCCGTTTTTAAGCAGCGCGGCTGCCAGCGGAAACGCGACAAACCCGGGAATCAGCGTGATCGAGCCGATTAATGCCGCTCCGAGCACGCCCAAAACGCCGGAATCGGTTCCGAGCAGATCGGTGATCGTCTCGGGGCTTAAAACCGAAAACGCCAACCCGATGATGACCAAGATTACAAGAAGCTGCGGCAGGATGTTCTCAAACGCCTTCCATGCCTTTATCAATGCGGCTTTGGTCTTTTTCCGGTCTTTAAAAAAGGATACGGCGAGTCCCGCGCCCGCGAGCCCGTATAAAATATAGGTGAAGGGACTCATTTGAGCTCGATACAGTTCCCGCAGCAAAGACCGACGCAGAGACCGCAGCCGTTGCATTTGCTTTCATCGAGTTCCATGCGTGAGCCGAGTGGTTCCTCATCGTCTTCGACCCATGAAATCGCGCCTGTCGGGCATTCTTTCAGCGGTTTGCACATGCGCGGATCGGATGCGCATTTTTGCTTGTCAATCACTGCTTTCATATGTTTAACCCCTGACTTTTTTCAAAATCATAACAACTTCTTCGGGTTTCAGAACCTTGCCGTAAGAGACCACTTTGCCGTCGACCACCAGCGCCGGCGTGCTCATCACGCCGTAAGCCGCGATCTGTGCAAAATCGGTCACATGGTCAATCATGTCGTTCATTCCGAGCTGCGCAAGCGCCTCTTTTACGGCGGCTTCGAGCTGATTGCACTTGGCGCATCCGCTGCCCAGCACTTTCACACCCGAACCCTCGGTTTTTGCCTTCTCGGCTGCTGCCATGTTTTCCGCGTTGCAGTTTCCGCAGCAGCAACAGGAGGATGCCTTTTCTTCTTTGTTTTTCTTACCAAACAGTGCCATCATGTAATACCTCTTTCTGAATAATTATAGTGAAGCCACTTTTTTCTCGGGTTTTCTTTTTAAGAAAAATGAGGTTGCAATCCCTACGATCAACATCAAAACCGAAGCGATCAGATATATTTTATCAATCCCGTATGAACTGATGATTTTGGCGTTGACCGAAGTCCCTACCGCTCCGCCGACAAACATATTGAACGAAGCGACCGACATTGCCGTCCCCCGCATCTTCGGAAGAATTTCCTGCGCGGCGGACACCAAGGTGGACTGGAAGAATATAAAGGATATTCCGAAAAAGAAGAGGCCTGCACAGAGCAAATAAATATTGCTGCTTGCCGACAGGGCGAACAGTGCGATGAACCCGATCACGCCGGTCATGATAAAGTACAGCGCTCCCGTCTTTTTCCGAATCTTCGGGGCGATTCGGCCGCCGATGACGGTTCCGACGCCGAACAATGAGAGAATTAATCCGATTACCAATATTTCATATCCGGTGATCTGCTGAAGCAATTTCCCCGAATAGGTGAACGTTCCGAATACGCTGAACCCCACGAAAAAGATGGTCAAAACCAAACGCATGAATTTAAAATTGCTGAGCGGTTCTTTATAGGCGCTGATAAAGTTCAGCTTTGATACCACGGACGCGTCTTTCTCCAGCATTTTTAACATGAACAACGCCAAGATCAGTTCTCCGATGCCGTAAAAAATATAAACCAACCGCCATGAGCCGTAATATGCAAGAACGCCTCCCACCGCTGTTGCGGTAGCGCCGCCTAGGAACATAAGGCCCATGACCTTGCCTAACGCCTTATGCCGATTTTGGTCATCGAAACTTTGGCCGACGAGCGCCATGGTCACGGGGAATATACCCGCGCCGAAAGCGCCATTCACGGCTCTGAAGATGATCAATGACGGCAGATTATACGCAAACCCGCCCAGGATGCTGAAAACAGCGGTTCCCATCGCTGCGATATTGATGACTTTTGCTTTCCCGAATCGATCCGACAGGGGTCCGAAAATCAGGGTGAATGCGCCGAAAGCCAGCATATAGGCGGTAACCGAAATCGCAGCCGTCTCAACGCTCAAATTGAGATCTTTTGCGATATTCAGCAAAAGAGGAGCGGCGGCATAGTTGTCACCGTTGGCCAAAAAGGCCATAAAGCCTAACAACAAGAGCATTTTATTCTTCTTTTTATTATCCATTATCGTTCACCTTAAAATTTATTCTCACGTATCTCATACTTGCCGTACGGATAAGCGTCATTATTTTGCCCAAATACGGCTTGTGAAATGGGACGCCTCTTTATAACTCTTTCAACAACCGCAGCCGTCGCCGTCACGGCGGCAGCAGCTTCCCCCGCAACCACAGCCGTTCTCCGGTTTTGCGTAAGGCGGTTTCCATCTGGTGTCTTCGCCGACATAAGTGATTGCGCCGACCGGGCAGCGGTTTCCGCAGCCGTGGCAATGATCGATACATTCGTCGGGAGCGGTCACGACCGGCGACGGCGCTTTTTTGACGTCATACACACCGTGGGGACACGTTTTGACACAGGTTCCGCACTCCTGACAGATCACATAATCGACCACGGGATACCAAGTTTTTGCCATGATTTTTTCCTCCGTTTTTTATACGATTAAAGGTTGAAGCGCATTGAACAAATATCCCACAAGGATGATGCCTACGGTGCAGATGACGATGAAAAGCGCCAGCAGTTTGGGCTTGACCGCCTTGCGCAGCATGATCATCGACGGCAGCGACAATGTGGTGACTGCCATCATGAACGCCAAAATCGAACCGAGCTGTGCGCCTTTGTCAAACAACGCCTGCGCGATCGGGATCGTGCCGAAGATATCCGCGTACATCGGAACGCCGACCAGCGTCGCCAACACCACGCCGAACGGGTTTTTACTGCCCAATGCCGCGATCACCCACTCCTCGGGAATCCAATTGTGAATCACCGCACCGATGGCAACGCCGATCAGGATATACAAAATGACCTTCTTGAAGGTGGCGAACATCTGATCTTTGGCATAGATGATCCGGTCTCTGCGGGTCAGGTCGGGCGCGTCGATATCGACTTTTCCGGCTGCCAGAATAAACGGCTCGACGTGCTTTTCCATATGCAGTTTCTCGATGATTGTACCGCCGATCACCGCAATAATCAACCCGACAAGCACATAAATTACCGCAACTTTGAATCCGAAAATGCTCATCAACAGCACAAGCGACCCCAGATCGACCATCGGCGACGAGATCAGGAACGAAAAGGTCACGCCGACCGGCAGCCCCGCCGAGGTGAAACCGATGAACAGCGGGATCGAGGAACACGAACAAAACGGAGTGACCGTGCCGAGCAATGCCGCAATGGAATTCGCTCCGATTCCATGAAACCGGCCCAATATTTTTTTGCTGCGCTCCGGCGGAAAATGGCTCTGGATATAGCTGATGACAAAGATCAGCACGCACAGCAGAATCGTGATTTTGATGACGTCGTAAAGAAAAAACTGAATGCTGCCGACCCAACGATTTTCAAGGTCGAGCCCGAGCGCGGCAAGGCCATCGCCGATCAGCTCGTTCAGCCACTTCATTCCTAAAATCTGATACTGGAAAAAATCCCAGATCGCTTTTATTGTTTGCATAGGAAAAGCCTCTTCATATCAATTATTTTTGATGTATCGCCCAAAAGAAAAGCCATTGCCGTAATGGCTTTTTAACAGGCATTTTTACAGCTGCATGAACCGGAGCAATCCGCACAGGGCGTTGTTATCTCTTGCAGCAGCTTCAGCGCATCTCCGCTGCCCTGCTCGCAGATTTGATAGTGTGTCCACTTGCCGTCCTGACGGCTCTCGACAATGCCCGATTCGACCAGAACCTTCATATGGTACGAAATCGCCGATTGGCCCATATCGAGTTTGTCGATCAGCACGCAGGCGCATTTTTCGCCGCCGCGCAGCAGTTCCAGAATCCGCAGACGGTTTTCATCGCACAGGGCTTTGAATACCTTTGCCTGATGTTCATAATTATTGTCCAAAACATTCACCTCACATCAAAAATATTTGATGTGTCTTTATTATATGACCAAATTATTCACTTGTCAACACTTTATTAAATTTTACTTCCGAATTAACGATGGCAGTTAAGAGTGAAAAGTGATATTTACGAAAATCCCCCCTTGGGGGCACGAAATGCCGGGGTGGTTAATGTAATCCGTTTTGCGCAGCAAAACACCGCAACTGCCCACTGTGAACTGCCCACTGCCAACTTTACCTTTTTCACTTTGCATTTATAAATTTATTTTATATCCGCCTTATTGGAAAACCCGCGGCTCTCCCAATACCCGCGATATTCCGTATCGTCGGACAATGTGATGTGATTGACCCAGCGCGCCCACTTATAGCCCCGCTTGGCTTCGGCCACCACGATGAACGGATAGCCCATCTCGGGCGGCAAATCCAGTCCGTTGGCTTCGTAGGCCAAAATCAGTTGATTGGACAGCACATAGTCCAACGACAATGAAGTGGTATAGCCGTCCACCGCTTCGAAAATCACCGTATTTGCGGTCGATTTTGCTCCCGCCAGATCGATCAGATCGGCGAGCAATGAGCCGCGCCATAAAATCGTGGCGTCCCAGCCCTCGACACAGTGAAGCGTCACCAGCCGCTGATAATCCGTCAATGCGCGCACCTGTTCGATATTCAGTTCAACGGTTTGATCGACCAAGCCGTCGATGGTCAGGACAAAGCTCTCAGGGTCGACATACTGCACCCCTTTGATGGAATTATCTCTCGGCCCGATCGCGGGGTCCAGACGTGTGCCTTGATAATCGGTGATCTCGTTTTCGCGGTATCGGCTCAGGGTCGCGGAAGTGACCGCGTCCACCGAAGTCACGGAAGCCGCCGAAGACGCCTCGCTGCTCTCGGGCAAGCTGCTCGGTTCCTGCTCGGATTCGGGTTCCGACTCCGATTCGGATGAAGCGCTCTCCGCCTGCGAGGACGTTTCGCCGATCGATGAAGTTTGGCTTGAAATCAAGGTTGCCGAACTGATCGCGTCGGGGTTTTGCGAACTTGCGGCTGCGCAGCCGTTTAAAAGTATGATGAAAGCCAATATAAAAATCCCGTAACGTTTCATAAAAACCTCCGTTCCCGGTTCGCCTGCAATATGCAGGTTCCTGCAAAATGCAGTTGTTTTAATATTATCAAATTTAATACTCACAATCGGTGAGTTTATCACCTTGTTTGTCTCTAAAATAATGCAGCCGCACGATTGTTTCATGCGGCTGCATTAAAATTTTCGGCAGTGTCACTTTACACTTTTAACTGCAAACTGTTAACTTGCCTTTATGGAACTTATCTGTAATACTGCGCCTGTGCACATTTTGTCATTCTGAGCGTAGCGCGCCAAAATAGGCGCGTTTGAAGTTCTGAAGAATCTCGTTCCCATAAAATCTGCGGCAACCGGTTATTTATAATACTGTGCCTGCGCGTTCCAGAGTTCGCTGTATTTCCCTTTTTCATCGGCCAGCAATTCGTTATGACTGCCGCGCTGTACCAACTGACCCTCGTCGAATACTGCGATATCATCGCAGAAGCGGCAGGATGAGAGCCGGTGGGAGATGAACACCGCCGTCTTATCGCCGACCAACGTATTGAACTTGGAATAAACCTCGTATTCGGCGACCGGGTCGAGCGCGGCGGTCGGTTCGTCGAGAATGACGAACGGCGCATCCTTGTAGAGCGCCCGAGCCAGTGCGATTTTTTGCGCCTCGCCGCCCGAAATCTGCACGCCGTCTTTGTCGAAATCCTTATAAAGCGGCGTGTCAAGCCCGTGTTCCAACTCCGAGAGCCGCTGGCTGAATCCCGCTTCATTAAGGCATTTTTCGGCCTTTGCAGCGTCGTAGTTCTTGGCCACCGCGACATTCTGACCGAGCGGAAACGCAAGCAGCTTGAAGTCCTGAAACACGACCGAGAAGATGTCCATATACTCTTTATAGTCGTATTTTCGGATATTGAAATCGTTCAGATAAATTTCACCCTCGGTTGGGTCATAGAGTCTGCAAAGCAGCTTGATAAAGGTGGTTTTGCCGCTGCCGTTCATGCCGACGATGGCGAGACGTTCGCCGATGCGAAATTTCAAATTGACATGCCGCAACGCCCAGACATCGGTATTGGGATATTTGAACGAGACGTCGCGGAATTCGATCTCATATTTGAAATCATCCCGCTTTTCAACCGACAGTGATCCCTGATACATCTTATTCGGAATATCAAAAAACCTGAAGGTATCGGCCAGAAAGGCGTTGTTACCAACCAGTTCGACCCACAGATTGACGAACTGCCCGATACCCGCGGTTAAGCTTGCAATTGCTCCGACATACATCAGCACATTGCCGACGCCAAACGCCCCACCGAGGGCTTTTAAGGCGACGAACGCATACACCGCGCCGCTCATTAAATAGGTGACGGCATTACTCGTGCCTTGCCATCCGGCCATTTTTTTAATAACATCCCGAAAGGTTGTGCTCCAATATCCGGCCGGATAAATACGCCCGTCGGCGGCAAATGCATCCTGCTGATAAATACGGACATCCATCGCCCTTTCCGAACTGCTCAATCCTCCCCTTCCTCCGTAAAAGAAAAATAAACGATTGCCCATTCGGGCCTTAGGCGCTTGTTTGGCAAAAGCGTCGTTGGCCTTTGCGGAAAGCATCGGCGGTATCATTACGGCAATTGCCAGTACAGTAAATACTGCCGCAAGCAGCCACGGTGAGTTCATAAACGCCAAATCGCCGCTCTCGGGTACCTTCAGCGTGAACAGTGTAATCACGAGCGCGACCGAACAGATGATCTTGACTGCGCCGGTGGTCAGTTGACTGAACATACCGGTCATACGCGAAAGCCCCTTAGCGCCCCAATTGCGGTTTTGGTAGATCGTTGAAAGCAACTGATGAACCTCGGCATCTTCGACATCACAAAAATCCATGTCAAACAATTTACCTGAATAAGCGCTGTTCATTTGCTCCCAAAAAATCGAATGCAGGTAGTTTGTCCACCGCTGCGCGGCATCTTTTGCCAATAGTAAAACTGCGTTTACCCCAACTGTAATGATCGCCAAACGGATCAATGTTTGAGTATCTCTCGTTCCGGCCAACTCGTTTAAAATCAATGCCGACAAGTAGAGATTCGGAAAAACAATCAGCGCGTCGAACAGGCCGGACAGAAATTTGCTGAACGCCAACGGCTTTCCGCTGATTGTGCGGGTCATTTTCATCCCCCGCAGAATCATTCGGAGATTTTCGATAAAACTGCGCTTATTTTCGTCTTTTTTCTTCATTTTCATATCATTACCTCAACCGCTTCGAGATTTTCTTTGTAATACCGGCTCTGGATGCCGAATAACTCAGCGTATTTCTTTCCCTTTTGAATTAATTCATCATGTGTTCCCGTCTCGGCAATCACGCCGTTTTCCAAAAAGACAATCCGATCACAAAAGCGGGTCGAAGCCAGACGGTGCGAGATAAACAGCGAAGTCCTGCCGGCGGTCAGGTCGTTGTATTTTTGATAGATGTCGCTCTCGGCGATCGGGTCGAGAGCCGCAGTCGGTTCGTCCAATACCACAACCGGTGCGTTTTTATAAAGCGCCCGTGCCAACATCAGGCGCTGGGTCTCCCCGCCGGAGAGCTCCACCGCATCCTCGTGCACGGTTTTATAAAGCAGCGAATTCCATCCGTGGGGCAGTGAATCAATCTTTTTTTCGAGATTGGCTAGTTTTAAGCATTCCCGCGCCCTTGTCTCGTCGATGTTGTCCAGCGACTGTGTGATATTTTGCAGCACCGACAGCGGCATAATCGAAAACTCCTGAAACACCGCGCAAAACAGCGCGTAATACTCGTTGCGGTTAAAGTCCTTCACATTGATACCGTTGAGTAAAACCTCACCCTCGGTCGGGTCATAAAGCCCGCAAAGCAGCTTGACCAGCGTGGTCTTGCCCGCACCGTTCAATCCGACCAACGCCAATTTCTCTCCGGCTCTGATTGTCAGCGAGAGATTTTTAATTGTATCCTCCTTGGCTTGGGGATAACGGTAAGTGACATTGCGCAGTTCGAATTCGTATTTCCCGTCGAGTGTGTTCTTCAACTCCGCGCCACTGCCGAAATTGAATTTCTCGGGGTATTCGAGAAATACCCGGACATGATCGACGTCAAGCATATCCCGATGCAGCTTTTCGAACCCGCTCATGATCCCCGAAAAATAATTCGCAAAGCCGCTGATTGCCGCGAAAACCAACACAAACTCGGAGACCGCCATCCCTTTGGTCAACGCGATATAGATCAGCCACCCGTAGGCAAGGCCTTCGCGCAGCAGCGACATCAGGCAGTTGACCCCGTCGGCGGCAAGCTCCCTCCAATTGCAGCGCTGTTCCCAGTCGAGGCAGATTTTTTCGAAATCGCGCATAATTTCCCTGAGCCACCGAGCCGCGCCGAAGATGCGTATATCTTTAGCAACCTGATACTCACTGCCGATCGTGCAGATATACCACAGTTTTTCCCGGTTTTTCCTGAAGTCGTCTTCATGGGCATACTTCCAGTCATCGGTCTTTTTACGTACGATCAGGCTCACTACGGTGGTCAATGCGACAACAGACAGTATGATCGGACTGACTTTGGTCAATACCAATAAAAAGATCACAAATCCGCCGAGAGAGATGGCCAGGCGATACATCGTTCTGTAACCCGCTTCGGTGCCTTGCCCGTTTGCACATGTCGCCTGCTCCGCCTTGCCGAATTTTAAGCGGAAATCCGGATTTTCGATATTTTCATAGCTTGTCCGCAATGCTTTTAACACGTCTTTTTTGCTCAGATTCGACCGGCAGGCAACGACCTCGTTGAAAAAATATGTCGAGGCCCATGCGTTCAGAGCCTTTACGATCACGATGGCAGCCGTGAATAACCCGATGATAATCAATAACTGCCCGGCCGTTTGGCGTTGTTCCAGCCCCGCGATGACACATTTGGGCAAGAATAATCCGGCGGTCGAATAACCGAGGTCGGCAATAATAAACGCCGCCATCAGCCATAAAACAATCGGGTTCACTTTTGCCGCATTCCCTAACAGATACCCGGCGTTTTGAAACATATTGTACTTCGGTTTTGTTTTCTGTTCTTTTTTCTTTTTTTCCGCTTTTTCGCTCAAAAGGACTCATCCCCTTTCCGAGTTGAGGATAACATATCATCAAAATAAAAACGCATTTTGGGGACGAAATGCGGATTGGGGGGATGAAATGCGAAAATCAGTGAACAGTTGACAGTTAAATGTGTACAGTGACATACCCGGAAAATTCATGATAACGAAACTCTTCGCTATGCTCGGGATGACAACCGCACTGGAATTTCACTTTAAACTTTATCTTTACACTTTACACTTGCGCAGGCAAAAGCACTTCCGTCGAAAAAGCCTCGTCTTCGCTGGCGCGGGTGATATAACCCCCGTACTTTTTCACGATCGTATCGACGCGCGAGAGCCCGAAACCGTGCCCAGCGCCCTTTGAGGTCAGAAACCGGTCGGCAAGTTTTGCCTTTTTCTTTCCGGCGGCGGTATTGGAGACCGACAGATAGAGATAACTCCCCTTCATCGTGATATAAATACGGATCAGCCGCTTCTCTTCCGGCAGCTGCGAACAGGCCTCGATGGCGTTGTCGAGTAGATTCCCCAAAATCACACTCAGATCCAGTTCGTTGACCGACAGATTGACCGGCACGGCGGCATCGGCTTTGACCGTGATTTTTTGATTCTTCGCCAGCGAGAGTTTGCTGTTCAAAATCGCGTCGGTCATGCGGTTGCCGGTCTTCAGCACGGTCTCGACGTTGGTCAGATCGTCGTCGAGCATATCGAGATACTGATTGACATCATCATATTCGTTTCGGCTCATGTGGGCCTTCAACGTTTGAATGTGGTGGCGGTAGTCGTGCCGCCAGCCGCGCATGGTGCGGTACATATTCTCGACCTCGGCGTAATATTGCTTCACCAGCCCGTTTTGGTAGGCGGCAATGCGTTTGTCAATCCACTTTTGAAACAGCATAAAGTTCCTCACTTCGTTTTCAATCGCTTGACGACTTCATAGACGGCTTTGCGGTTTTCAGGGCACACCGTGTTCTCGTTGAAAAACAACACGCCTTTAAGCCGTTTGTCCTTTTCGCGATATTCTTCAATCCAATCCCCGAATCGCCCGATCAGTTCCGGCGTCTTGGGCCAAATCGAATAGTTATTCAACGCCTTGCTGCGCACGCAGGTCTGCAAGATCATATCGTTGGGCGCCAATTTGTCAAGTAATGCGTCAAACTGATTCTTTGTCGTCTCAAAATGCGCGATATGCGGCATCACCATATCGATGAAAGCGCTTTTTAAACGCGTGGGATCATGACCCCAGCCCTCCGCGCAGGAGGAATGCAGAAAGACCTGCGTACCCGGTTTGATCGCTTTGAGCTTCTCGTTTAACTCTTTCATCTTTGCCGTAATCACATCGATTTTCCACCGGTCGAAAAGAATATCCCCGTCTGAAAAATCATGAATATCCGCTCCGATATCGGCTTTGAAGCGTTCGGCACAGTCCTTACAATAACACGAACCCGGCGCGAAACTGAGGCGCTCATAACCTATGGACGTTACATTCGCATGATTATAAAAACGCAGTAAATCCATCATTTCGCGCTGTTCCAAATCCCATACTTCGCCGCAGGTCGGGCAGAACAGCCACGGGCAGGGTTCACCGGTTTTCAATTGCTGTTCGGCGGCATTCGGAAACGACATGCGAACTTTCTCGGGGTTATAAATCGCCAGATTTGAAAACAGCTGTATGGCGATATTTAGCTGTTCGGCTTCGGCAATCACTTTCGAGACGAACTCGGTCTTTTTATCGGCGTTGCGGCAATTTTTGTCCCGCAGGCATTCGAGCTTTTCGTCCTGCACCGGCCAGCAAAAACCGTCGTGACCCGGATCGAAACGAGCGTAGCCGACCATCATCAGGCTCAGGCAGTTCATGCCGTGTTCCGCCATCTCGTCCAGCAGCCGCAGCATATGCGGTAAATCGTTTCCCTCGGGCGTCGGGGTCTCATAGGAAATGCCGACCTGCCAACCCAAAATCATATCCGTTGCCCCTTTCACAGCCGGCTCATCAGCGCGCGGTTGAGTTCGTCGTACAGGTTTCGCGCCAGCGGAATTTCGACGAGCGGCGCGCCGGGTTTCTCCGTTAAAAACACAGCGGTTTTCGTAACTTTTCGCACATACCGTAATCCCGCGATAAACGAGCGCCCGCATTTGAAAAAGGTCTCGTCGAGTTCCTTTTCGATCCCCGCGAGCGTGGACTTTACACGGAATACACCCTCAGCGGAATGGATTTCGACATAGTTCAGCGCGGCTTCGAGATAGACGATGTCGGCAAGCGGAACCCGCACGGTCTGGCCGCCGCTGTTTGCAACCAGCGCTTTCTGCCGGTAACGCAGATTCTCCACCGCACGGTTCAAAACGGGAAAGAGCTTTTCGGGCGTCGCCGGTTTGAGCAGATAGTGTAGCGCCGAAACCTCATAGCCGTCGCCGATGTATTCGTAATACCCCGTGACAAATACGATCTGGACAGTGCGGTTTTCTTTTCGAATTTCTTTTGCCAGCGTCACGCCGTCCATCTTGCCCATCTCGACGTCGAGCAGCAAAATATCAAAACCCCTGTCCTCGGAATAGGCGAACAAAAACGCCTCCGCGCTCTCGAAAGCGCAAAGCTGTATCACCTCTCCGACGCCTTTTGCCCAATCGCTCACCGACGCCGAGAGATATTCGATCTGTTTCTTGTCGTCGTCCACAATCGCAATTTTCATCGTTTTCGCTCCGAAAGGTTCATATTGTCGAATTATACCATATTTGCGGGCAAAAGGAAACCATGCCGCTCTCTTGCTTTTCCGATACCCATGTGTTAAAATTTTCACAGATATTTCAATGGAGGGCTCATCTATGCAGACGGTCTCGCTCAACGGAAAATGGACGCTTCTCTGGAACAAAGAAAAGGATTTCGACCTCTCCGCGCCGAAAAACTCCTGCCCGGCGGCGGTGCCCGGCAATGCCGAACTCGATCTCGCGGCGGCGGGATTTCTGCCGACAGACCTCTATTTCGGCATGAACATCACCGCGCTCAAAGAACTCGAGGACTGCACTTTTTGTTATACGAAAAACTTTGATCATCCCGGGTTCAAAGGGTCGGCGATTCTGCACTTCTCCGGTGTGGACTGTTTGGCGGAATATTATCTGAACGGTGAAAAATTCGGCGAGAGCGACAACTCGTTTATCGAATATGAATTTGATATCACCGGTTTGCTGAAACCGCACAACACGCTTGCAGTCGTGCTGCACAGCCCGATTTTAGCTGCTTATCAAGAGACCCCCGATGCATTTATGACCCGCAACACCGTCCCGCTCAACCACGATTCGGTGTTTGTGCGCAAGCCGCCGCACGAGTTCGGCTGGGATATCATGCCGCGCGCGGTGACGTTTGGCTTGTATAAAGACGTCTATCTGTACGAAAAACCCGCATTCTCGGTCACCGAAGTCGCTTTCGACGTCTTAAAGCTGACCGCCGACGCCGCCGAACTCGATTTCTCGGTGATGACCGACCTCGGCTTTGAACAGATCAAATCCGGTTCACGCGTTGAAATCACCGGCACCTGCGGTGAGAGCAAATTTACCGTGACCGAAAAGTTGTATTATAAAGATGCGCTTGTCCGCGTGAAAATACCTTCGCCGAAAGTGTGGTGGCCGCGTGATTACGGCGACCAAAACCTCTACGGCGTAACCGTAACCATTTTCGTCGGCAATGAAATTGTTGCCTCCGAAACGCTCAAGATCGGCATCCGGACCGTGGAACTTGTCCGCACCGAAGTCACCGACGGGCAAAACGGCAAGTTCGAGTTTCTCATTAACGGACGGCGCATTATCTGCAAGGGTACCAACTGGGTGCCGCTTGACGCATTCCACAGCCAAGATAAAGATCGTTATGAAAAAGCGCTTGACCTGCTTTACGACATCGGGTGCAACATGGTGCGCTGTTGGGGCGGAAACCTCTATCCCGAGGACTGTTTCTTCGATTTCTGCGACGAACACGGGATTCTGATCTGGCAGGATTTCGCAATGGCCTGCCACGCCTACCCGCAGGGCGAAAAATTCTGCAAAACCCTCTCCGAAGAGGCCGCTTTTATCATCAAAAAGTTCCGCAACCACCCGTCGCTGGTGCTTTGGGCGGGCGACAACGAGGTCGATGCGATTTTATATCAAAACCACACCCTACCCTCGCTGAACATCCTGACCCGAAAGGTGCTGCCCGAGGCCGTCAAGCTGAACGATTACAACCGTCCCTACCTGCCCAGTTCGCCCTATATCTGCGATGAACTGGCTGAAGCGCAGCGCGATGACCTCTTGCCCGAATTCCACCTCTGGGGTCCGCGCGACTATTTCAAGAGCAGTTTCTACACCACCGCCAAAGCGCATTTTTTCAGCGAAACCGGCTATCACGGCTGTCCGGGCAAAAAATCGCTCGAAAAATTCATCTCGCCCGAAAAGTTGTGGCCGTATACAAACAACAGCGAGTGGAATTTACATTCGTCCGATCAGCGCGACAACGACTACCGCGTGCTGCTGATGGAAAAGCAGATCCGGCAGCTCTTCGGCGAAGTGCCGGATAACCTCGACGACTACACCTTTGCCTCGCAGGTTTCGCAGGCCGAGGCCAAGAAGTTTTTTATTGAGAACGTCCGCACCCAAAAACCGGTCAAAACCGGCATTCTGTGGTGGAACCTGCTCGATGGATGGCCCCAGATGTCCGACGCCGTGGTCGACTGGTATTTTGAAAAAAAGCTGGCTTACGATTACATCAAGCGTTCACAGGCACCGTTTTGCGTCATGATCGGCGCGATGGAAAACTGGCATCTGCCGGTCATTGCGGTCAACGATACCCTCAAACCGCTCTCCGGCGAAGTGAGGGTCTGCGGCGAAAACGGCAAACCGCTGTTTGAACGAGAATTTGCGCTTCCCGCCGACGGATATTCGGTGCTTGAACGCATTCCGGCGATGTACAGCGACAAAGCATTGTTTTTGATCGAATGGCGTACCGAAAACGGACGCGGCTCCAATCACTTTGTCACAGGAGCGCCGCCGCTGTCATTGAATCAATACAAGGATTGGTATGAAAAGATCACCGCTTTTTCAAGTTTGAAATAAATCGATCTCTCTTCGAAAGGATGATTATTGATGCGTATCGGTGAATTTACCGATTCCTTTTTGCCGATTGCGGACGGCGTCGGCAGAGTCGTGCTGGGTTATGCCCAGACTCTGGGCAGCAAAGGACATGACTGCTATGTGATTACACCCATGGGCGACACCGGCTGCCGTGGGAAATATCCGTTTGAAATCGTCGATTTTTCAGGAATGCCACTGCCCCAAATGCCGCAGTATCGCGCAGGCATGCCGCTGCTCGACCAGCATTACCATAACCGCATGGATATGATTGAGTTCGATATCGTCCATGTCCACAGTCCCTTCACCGCCGGGCAGGAGGGTCTGCGCATAGCCAAAAAACAGAGCGTTCCGCTGGTCGGCACCTTCCACTCCAAATACTATGACGACTTTCTGCAGGTCACCAAGCAAGAGGTTATCGCCGACGTCGGCGTTAAATACGTCGTGGCTTTTTACGAAAAGTGCGACGAGGTCTGGGCGGTCAGTGAAGCCAGTGCCGAAACGCTCAAAAGTTACGGCTATTCCCGCGACGTGATTGTCATGCCCAACGGCACCGATGTGCGCAAACCCGTTCTAAGTGAGAAAGAAAAGGCGCTGCAGCAGTATTCCCCCCACGGCGATCCGATTTTACTGTTCGTCGGTCAACTCAACTGGAAAAAGAACATTCTGCACATTCTCGAGGCGGCTGCTTCGCTCAAAAAGAGCGGCCTAAAATTCCGACTTGTATTGGCCGGACAGGGTCCGCACCGCAGCGAAATCGAGAAAAAGTGCAAAGAACTTGAAATTGACGATCTCACGATACTGCCGGGTCATATCCTGGATACAGCCAAGCTGGACGGCTTATATCAAGCGGCATCGCTGTTTGTGTTCCCGTCGATTTACGACAATGCGCCGATGGTCATTCGGGAGGCGGCCGCGATGGGCACGGCTTCGCTCGTGACCCGGGGATCCAGCAGCGCCGAAAACATCGTCGAAAACGAAAACGGACTGCTCTCCGTTGACAACTCAATGGCGTTGGCACGAACCATTGAGGATGCACTGAAAAATCCGAAAAAGCTGGCGGAACTCGGCAAAAACGCCCAAAAGACCATCCCGGTCTCCTGGGATGAATTGCTCGACACCGTTTTGGAGCGTTATCAGCGATTGATCGGATTGTATTTATAACAATGCATAACACCGCAAACGGCAACGGCCAAACGGAATTTCCCGCACGGAAACAAATTCGATTGCAGGGATATGATTATGCCTCATGCGGCGCTTATTTTTGCACAATTTGCATATCAGACCGCACTATTGTTTTATGGGATAATGTAGGGGCGGATAGTATCCGCCCGAATGAACAGCCGCTGTTATCTAAATACGGAACCATCGTTGATACAGCAATCAATAATATTTCTCAATACTACCCCCATATTATAATAGACAAATATTGCATCATGCCTAATCATGTTCATTTGATGATTTTTATATTGCCGGATGAAAACGGGCGGATGATATCCGCCCCTACATTATCAACTATAATCGGACAAATGAAACGTTGGGTGACCAAACAAATCGGGTTTTCAATTTGGCAAAAATCGTTCAATGATCGAATTATCCGCAATGAACAAGGATACCGGGAAGCATGGAAATACATCGACGAAAATCCGTTAAAATGGGTCCTCGATCAATATTATTGTGAATGAATTTGCGTCAGTCAGTTGATTTGAAAGCGAATTGAATATTCGGTATTGATCTCCGGCGTGATTCGCACACGATACAGACAATCGCGCACCCAGTCCTTTTTTAACGCCTCGTCGGTCAATTCCTGCCGGTCGAGTTCGACTTTTACCGGGCTGTCGGCTGTCAGTTTGTGTCCGTTTAATTTAAAGCCGTTTTCAATCAATTCGGGTTTGTCGCGCAGCACAAAGTTCCAGCAGACCTCGGTCGGCTTTTCACAAGTGATATGGTCTTTCACAATCAGAATATCCCCGATAAGCGACCATTCGCGGGTACAGGTTTTAACGCCCGTACCCTGTTCATACGCGGTTTTATAACTGACGGATGCGGTCATTTGCTCTTCGTCAAACGTGAATTTGTCGGCTTTATATTCCGCGCCGTTGTGCTGCATATGCCCGCCGATCTCGGGGAGGTTATGCCAGCTGGACTGCATCGTCCAGATTTTATAGCGGTTTTCGTTGAACGTGTCGCGGGTATAGGTGCCGACGCCGGGATCGATCAAAAACGGCTCCTCGTCGAAATAGACAATGAAGCTGCCTACGTCATTGTGATTGTGGCTCTCGTTGTTATGCCCACCCTTGAATGCGGTATAGAGTTTTGCGCTGCGCATCACGCCGACCTGCATGCCGTCGTAGTTGGCGGTTTTCGGCGGGATGTAATCAACGCGCGGTTCGACGTGCTGAACGAAGTTTTTAACAATCCGGTGCGGGAAAAAGTTTAAATTTCCCTCGGTGATCACGGTCTCGTTGTCGAGATACCCAGCGGCGAAATTTTTCAGCCGATCGCTGCCGACGCGTTTCCCGTAACGATAGACAATCCCGAGATCGAACGAATGCAGCTGGTAATGTGCATCGGCAAACGTCACATACTTCCTGCCGCCGATGTTCATATTCATGATATACTCGCCGACTTTACGGGTGAACTCATGTCCGAAAATATCGATATCGCCGCCGGTCATATCATAGAGCTGTTCGAGCGCATCAAACCAAGCCGCACCCGCCGCGTTCCAATAGCCCGCGCCTTCGTCGCAGCCGCCGTCGTCGTTATAAGTCGCGGTGAAAATATCGAGAAACTCCAACGAGCGTTTGACCACGGCCTCGCGCACCGCAAGGTCTTTGACCATCAGCGCCGTCACCGACAGCACATTCGAAACGATCCAAGGAACCCAGTTATTCACAAAATCAGTGATCCAGCGCATCGTATAAGTCAGGTACGGCTTGATGATGCGCCGATTGACTTCATACGCGATCCGCTCCCGAATGATATCCGGTATCTCCGCATCGATGCGGTCTCCGACCAAAAGCATCACCCACGCCAGTGTTGCGGCGGTGGCCGCGCTGAACAGATCGACAGCCACAATATCGTCGCCGAACGCATCCGGGATCGGTTTTCCCAGAGATGTCTGATCTTTTGCCACGTTATGTGCCGAGATAACCCAGCTGGTTTCTTCGCAGACGGCCCAGATCAAATCGATGATCTCGGTGATGTACTTGCCTTTTCCCTCACAAAATTCCCCGAGCGCAAGCGCGAACAGCCGCTGCCGACGCGGGAAATAGGCGTTTTGGAAATTGGAACGGTTGCCGTTTTGAGAAAATTCCCGATACAGCGAGAGCGGCAAAACCGGAATGCTCTGCCCTGCAATCTGCTGCGCCTGCTCGATCAGGATTTTTTGTTTCGCCGCGGGAATATCGGCAGGGCCTTTGTTTAAATCCAAAAACGGCTTATAGTCCTCAAAAGGCAGCACCCGATATTTGATATCCTTAAAAAATTCCATGGTTCAAGTTCTCCTGCTTTTTTGACCGGCACAAATACATCTATTCAATTTCAAACGAAACCGAATATTCGGCCTTCTTCTCCGGTGTGATTTTGACACGGTAAAGGTATTCACGCTCCCAGGAGTTGCTCAAAAGTCCGTCACCTAAAGCGGGCGCGGCTTCGATGCTGATTCCGGCGGGACAATTAACGGTGAGTTTATGGCCGTCCAAAGCAAATCCGTTTTCAATAATTTCCGGTTTATCCGGTACCATGAAAACCCAGCAAACCTCATTCGGTTCGGAACAGGCAATGTGATCGCGTATCGTGATTTTGTTCCCATGCAGACCGAATTCGCGGGTGCAGGTTTTGACATCCGTACCCGCTTCGTAGGCACCGGCATAGCTCACTTTTGCGGTCATGGTGTTGTCGTCGAAACTGAAAGAATCGGCTTTGTATTCCCTGCCCTGATGCTGGGAATGCCCGCCGATCTGCGGCACGTTATGCCACCCCGACTGCATAAACCAGTGGCCATAGCGCCGTTTCGGGTCAAACGTCGCAGCGGTGTAGGTGTCCACACCCGCGTCGATCATCCACGGTTTATTCTCGAAATAAACCACAAAGTTACCGATATCGTTGTGGTTATGGCTCTCGTCGTTATGGCCGCCTTTGATGGCGGTATACACCGTATCGCCGCGCATGACCGCAACCTGAAGACCGTCGAAATAATGCGTTTTCGGCGGGGTGTAATCGTTCTTTTGTGCAATATCGCCCGAAACCAGCGTTCTGATGTTTCGATACGTCAGCGACGTGGGAGATCCCAGCAAGAGCCGGTTATCGATATACTTTGCCGCAAAATCCTGCAGGGCCTGACTGTGTACGCGGCTGCCGAAATGATGGATAAAGGCATAATTCGCTTTGATTTTCACGGATGCGTCGGCAAAGTTGACAAAATATTTTCCGTCTACGCTGACATGCATGAGATATTCCCCGACTCTGCGGCAAAAGTCATTGTCAAAAAAGTCGATATCTCCACCTGTTAAGTCATATAAAAGCTCCAGTGAGTCAAACCATGACGCGCCTGCCATGCCCCAATATCCCGGACCCTCGTCGCAGCCGCCGTCGTCGTGATAGGTCTCGGTGAAAATGTCGAGAAAATCCATCGAGCGCCGAACCAATGCCTCGCGCGTCGGCTGATCTTTGACCATGAGCGCGGTGATCGTGAGCATATGCGAGACGATATACGGATCCCAATTGTTGACGAAATGGGTGATCCAGCGCATTTCATATTTCAAATAGGGTTTGATGATTCTGCGGTTGAGTTCGAACATCAGCCGGTCATGGATGATATCCGGGATTTCCTTTTCAATTCTGTCTCCCAACAGGTGCCAGACCCACGAAAGCGCCGAAGCGATCGCGACGCTGCCCAAATCGACAAAAACAATGTCGTCGCCGAACTGATCCAAAAGCGGCTTGGTTCGGAACGAAAAATCTTTTGAGACATTGTGCGCCGGCATGACCCATGTGGTCTCTTCACAGGTCGCCCAAATCAAATCGATAATTTCGTTTAAAAATCGGCCTTTTTTCTCGATATACTCCGCCATCGCCAGATTGGCAAGCCGGTTGCGGCGCTGCGCACTGAGGTCTTGATATCTCGTCCGATTGCCGTTGTTGTAATAATCGCAGTATATTGAAGCGGGCAAAACGGGGATCACATCCGAAGTCAATTCCTCCGCCCGTTTGATGTACGTTTGATGCATCCATTCGGGAATATCCCCCGGGTTCTTTTGGATATCCGAAAAAATCTTTACCTCTTGAAAGGGCAATACACGGTATTTTACATCGTCGAAAAATCTCATGACCATGACCTCCTTGCACAGATTCCCTGGTGTTCGATCCGGTTTTATAAAATAACGGGATTGAACCTCCGTATCTCATCTGAATAGAATCACGTCGGGCTTGATATATTTCGCCAGCGCTTCCAGATAATAATAGTCGCCGAAAATCGTACCCTCGGGCGTCGGAACTCTCTTCCAATGGCAGATGCCGTCGCTGAGCAGCGCGGTGGATTCTTCGCCCTGCGCGGTGGTGTAATTGTCAATCAGCGAACAGATCAGCGCTTTCGCGGCGGCTTGATACAATTCATAGTTTTCGAACTCGGGTTTTGCCCGCATCAGACCACACGCCGCGATTGCGGAAGCGGAGGTGTCACGCGGATGCCCGCTGCCGTCAGTGAAAATCAAATCCCAATAGGCGATCAAATCGGACGGTGATCTGTTTAAAAACACATTGGTGACCGAATACCAATACGGGAGCTTGGAATAGTCGCCCATCCGCTCAAAATCCATCATCAGCCCGTAGACCGCCCAGCTCTGGCCGCGCGCCCAGCAGGAATCGTCGGCATAACCCTGCGCCGTCACGCCTTTTGCTCTTGCGCCCGTTTCGGGATCGAAGAAAAAGGTGTGGAATGTCGTTCCGTCGGGGCGGATGATCGTCTCCAAAGTGGTATCAAGGTGGATTTTTGCGATCTCGGTATAGCGCTGTTTGCCCGTCTGTTCGGTCGCCCAAAACAACAGCGGAAGATTCATCAGGCAGTCGATGATGAGCCGATAGTTATCGGGTGCGTTCATCTCACCCCATGCCTGAATAAACTGACCTTTTTCCTGAAAGCGGTCGGCGAGATTGTCTGCGGATTTGAGGGCATATTCCTTCGCCCGTTCGTCGCCCGTGATCTCGTACGCCATCACGCAGGACAGGCCGTATAAGAATCCCATATCGTGAAAATGGACATTGATCTGTTTGTCCATCCGGTCAATAAAACTCGCGACCGTCTCCTCGGCAGCCGTGCGGTATTTCTGCTGCCCCGTCAACTGATACGCCAGCCAAAGCATGCCGCTCCAAAAACCCTCGGTCCAACCCTTGTTTTCGGTTTCCGGGTAGATATACAGGGGATCCGTGGTGGCGCTCGGAAAAACGCCGCCCTTATAAAGTTCCATCCCATGATCGATCCGCAAAAGTGCGGCATCCAAAGCCGCTTTCATTTTTTCCGGCGTCAGCTCTTTGGCCTTTTCAAACCACCGCTCGGGGTTTTTCAGTGTTTCGCAAACAGGTTGAGTCATGATTTTCTCCTTTAAAATGAATTTTTAATACTATGTTGCAATGACAAAATCAACTTTTTGATCATGGGACTCGACAGGAATCTGATCCACCAGCAGTTCTTTTCTGCACAGCACGACTGAAAATCCTTTATAATCGGTCAAAAATCGGTCGTAATACCCCTTACCGTATCCGATTCTGTATCCTTCCGCATCAGCACATAGGCATGGCAATACGGTGAGATCGATCATGGAAGTCGGAATGATATTCCCTTCTTTTTTCACGGTCGGTATCCCATATAAACCGTTTTCCAGTTCTTCAATATCGTTTATGGCCACAGCTTCCATGGCGTAATCCGGCAGACATCTCGGCACACACACCGTCTTATGAAGTCCAATCGCTGTTTTAATGATATCGCGCGTTGATACTTCATCTCCGACTGAAACATAACAAAAAACCGTTTTTGCCTCTTGAAACGCTTTGAGTGAAAGCAGTCGCTGCATTGCCGCAAGATCCGATTCGCCTCTTCGCTGTTCGGAAATCGCATGAGCTGTTCGCAGAGCCCATGCCCTCACTTCGTCCTTTTCATTCATAAAATGTTAAATGTCCGGTTATAAACGGCCATATCATGCTCCGTTTCTTTTAAAGATGCCGATAAAATCCGACTCCGCATAAAATTATACCGTTTCTCCCCGCAATGTCAAGCGCTCAACTACTGCATATCAAGATTAAAAGACCGCCTGCCGCAGAGAATCTCTGCGGCAGGCGGTTAACTTTAATTCAGAAATCGGTTCAATAAAATATGTTTTTATTCCTTGACCAGTTCCTTGACCGAAGTCGCAAGACCGGCCAGCGATTGAATCTCGGACGGAATGATAATCTTGGTGGACTGTCCCTCGCCGACTTTAGCCAGCGCTTCCAAGCTCTTAAGGGCGATGATCTGCTGCGTAGGCGCAGATTCGTTCAGCATTTTGATACCGTCGGCAAGTGCGGACTGCACCTTCAAAATGGCTGATGCTTCACCTTCGGCCTCGCGCATTCTCTTTTCCTTCTCGGCTTCAGCTGCAAGAATGATGGCTTGCTTTTCACCTTCAGCCGAAAGAATCGCGGACTGCTTTTGGCCCTCGGCCACAAGGATGGCAGAGTTCTTTTCGCCTTCGGCACGCAGAATTGCTTCACGGCGTTCACGCTCGGCCTTCATCTGACGCTCCATCGCGTTTTGAATTTCTTTCGGCGGCAGAATGTTCTTGAGTTCGACACGGGTGACTTTAATGCCCCACGGGTCGGTTGCAACGTCGAGGATCACGCGGATCTTGGTGTTGATGGTATCGCGTGAAGTCAACGTTTGATCGAGTTCCATCTCACCGATGATATTACGAAGTGTCGTGGCCGTCAGATTTTCGATTGCAAACATCGGATTTTCGACGCCGTAAGAGAACATCTTAGGATCGGTGACCTGGAAATAGACGACTGTGTCGATCTGCATCGTGACGTTATCTTTGGTGATAACGGGCTGCGGCGGGAAATCGACGATACGCTCTTTCAAAGAGACCTTTTTAGAGACGCGGTCAAAGAACGGAATCTTCGCGTGAAGACCGGTCTGCCAGGTGGTGTAATATGCGCCGAGTCGCTCGATGACGAAGGCATGTGCCTGCGGAACGACTTTAATGTTCGACACTAAAATAATCAAAACGAAAAGGGCGACAATACCGATTGCGATGCCGCCGCCGACGCCGATAGCTGCATAAATCATAAGTAATCCTCCTGTCTGTTATAACTGCTTGCCCGTCGTGATGAATTTCTCACGACTGCTTCTTGACAAACAGTTTCGTGCCCTGCATGTCTTTAACGATGACGACTTCCCCGGCGGAAATGCTTCCGCCGTCGATGTCGACCGCGTTCCAAACGAGACCGTTGGCATTAACGGTACCCATCGTATGCGGTTCAATCGGCGTCAAGACAACCGCTTCGGCGCCGATATTGCGGTCGGCGTTAGTCGGTTCTTTTTGCTCTCGCAGTTTGCGCGCCAAAGGCCGTGTTGCAACCAAAGTTACACCGGAAACCACGATGAACAAGACGATCTGAAGCCACAACGGTGCACTGAGCAACGTTGCGATACCGGCGATTAAAGCACCGGCGGCAAACCAGATGCTGATCAGTCCGGCGGATATACCCTCGACAAGCAAGGTTACCACGAAAACACCGGCCCACACCCAGATCATGGGATCCATAAAAACACCCCTTTCAAAGGCATCCAATTGATTTTTAAAAATCTTCAATTGGCCGGTTATATGTGCCGGGTAAACGACCCGGATTTCATTCCTGTCATTTTACCCGCATTTATTGTACCACAATCGTTCACAAAGTGCAATAAAAATCGGGCAAATATTCGACAAATATTGTAAATTCCTCTGTTTCCATTATTTGAGATTCAACGAATATGCCTTTTAAAGATATTGACACCAACCGAAGAATATGATAAAATCAAAAACCGCCGGTAACTACCGGCTCAAACGGCTTGCTAAAGCAAGCCATCGTGGTCATAACGTCCGGTGAAAAATTAATACGGAGAGGTATCGAAGTGGTCATAACGGGGCTGACTCGAAATCAAATGCGGTGTTTGGAAGCGCAGGGCTGAAAAACCTTGATACGGCGGGGTTTCTGCCGGGTAGTTGAAAACAAAATACGGTGAGTTCTCTCCATCAGTTCTCTCCAAAGCGCAAACCTTTGAGAATTGATGTTGAAGATAGATACGGAGAGGTATCGAAGCGGTCATAACGGGGCTGACTCGAAATCAAAACCGTTTTTCGTAAGCCTCTTCTCGGAAAGCCTTGATATTACTGGGTTTTTCGGGGTTTCACAATTTCATATTTTACTCGTTCTCCCCATCCGTTCTCTCCAATTTCCGAGGTGAGCTGATGTGAGAAATATACGGAGCGGTATCGAAGTGGTCATAACGGGACTGACTCGAAATCAAATGCGGTGTTTGGAAGCGCAGGGCTGAAAAACCTTGATAC
>ERZ795048.104-NODE-104-length-88541-cov-13.266765_pt1 | contig 88541 bp, 83 predicted proteins | sample MGYA00375132_ERZ795048 | MGnify/ENA primary metagenome ERZ795048 (study PRJEB30177, sample SAMN05720225) | activated sludge metagenome | isolation source: Anaerobic digester | place: Hong Kong | collected 2014-12-17 ...
AACGACACCCGCGACTGATACTTGGAGAACGCGCTCGTGTGCCCCCAGAACCCGGTCTCGTAGAACTCCTCCCCATGGTCCCCGGTGATCAGGATCACCGTGTTCTCCATCAGCCCTTTCTTCTCCATCTCGTCCAGCACCTTGCCCACCAGGTGGTCGTCGAAGTAGATCGCGTTCCGGTAGCTGTTGTACAGCGGGCCCGCCTCCTTCTTGCCGGCGGTCACGTAGTTGGGCGACTTGTTGGAGGGTTTGAACTTCTCGTACTCGTCCGGGTAGATGTACGGCCCGTGCGGCGCGTCGAAGAACAGGAAGGCGTAGAACGGCTTCTTCGCATCCCGCTTCCCCAGCCAGTCGATGAACGTCTCTGCCAGCTCCGGGTCCCTCTTGTCCGCCATGGTGCCCGGCAGGGTGTCCGTGATGTACGGGCCGAGCTTCACGAACGCGGTCCTGCGGAACTCCGGGTTCGTGAGCTTGGAGCTCGATATGATCCTGAAGTCGTACCCCAGCTTCATGAGCTCGTCCAGCAGCACCGGGCTCTGCTGCTCTGCCAGGAACGACTGCCAGTAAGAGCCGTACACCCCGTAGACCAGGGTGAAGACCCCGAAGCGCGTGGCATTGCCCCCGCTGTAGTGGTTCCTGAACACGAGGGCCTTTTGCGAGAACTTCAGCATGTTGGGCGCCACGTCTTCGGTGAGCATGTCGAACCGCCACGCGTCCACCACGATCCAGACGATGTTGGGTAGCTTCCCTATCGGCTCCCTCACCATGGGCTCCTTGGGATAGAGCAGGGCATTGCCCTTGTGCCGCACCGCCAGCGTGTCGTCCGGGTCGGTCTTGACTCCCAGATGCTTCCTGGCGAAGTGCTTGATGGTGGCACGCTGGTAGAGGGGGAAGAGCTTGTTGTACCTGGTCACGTCCTTCACGTTGTACAGGTCGGCCAGCGCATAGGCGGACTTCTCCGCTGCGATGACGAGAAGGGCCAGGGTCATGACTATTACCGCAGCCTTCTTCGTGAACGGCTTGAACGCCAGGGTCTCCACGGCGATGTATGCGAGGTAGACCTCCAGGGCCACGACGCCCCCGATGCCTGCCGCGTACGTCAGCACGGTGCCCACGCCGATGTGCAGGGAGTCCCTCGCCCCCTCGGTGAACACCAGGGTGACCACCATGGCGTTGATGTGGTAGCGGAAGATGTGAAAGATGATGATGTCCAGCACGTTGAGCATGTGCAGGAACGTCACTGCAACCACCATCACGCCCAGCAGGACGGATGTCCTCCGCAGGACCAGGGAGCACAGGACGAACACCAGGCCCAGGGCGACGTAGATCATGGCCGTGTTCGAAACCAGGGCGCCGTGCACGAACAGGGTGCTCAGCAGACCCTCGATGCCCGGCATGAACACGATGTAGGCATAGCCCAGGCATACGGACAGGAAGAAATTGAAAAGCAGGAACCAGAAGACGGCCTTCAGCCTCGTGCGCAGTGCATTTCTTTCATGACTCGTTACGTACATGGCATGAAGATGATTATCATATTCACTTTCCCGTGAACAGCGGCTTCCTCTTTTCGAAGAAGGCCCGGTGGCCCTCCTTGAGGTCCTCGCTGGCGAACGCCTGACTGATGATGGCCTTGGCCTCCACCATCTGCCCTTCCGTGAGCGCCCTGCGCTCGGCGTACATGGCCATGATCCGCTTGGTGCCCTTGAGCGACAGCGGGGCGTTCTCCGCGATCTCTTCGGCCAGGGCATAGGTGGCGGCTGCGAGGTCCGCCGCCGGCACGAGCCGGTCCACCAGGCCCGCCTCGAGGGCCTCGCGTCCGCGGTAGGTCCTGGCGGTGAAGAAGATCTCGCGGGCCCTGGCCACGCCCACCACGTCCATGAACTGCCGGATGCCCTCGGGGTGGTACACGAGGCCGAGCCTTGCCGGGGGCATGCCCACGCGCACGTCCTCCACCGCGATCCTCATGTCGCAGCACACGGCCAGGTGGAGCCCTGCGCCGAAGGCGTACCCGTTCAGCATGGCGATGGTGGGGTACGGGTAGCCGGCAACGGTGTTCAGCGCCGTCTCCACCGGGTTTACACCCTGCATGAAACCCGGCTGCTCCGTCGCATTCCCGGTGGACACCGTCGACAGGTCGAACCCCGAGGAGAAGGCCGTCTGGCCCCCCCCGGTGATGACCACGCAGCGCACCTCATCGGAGGAACCCCATTGCCGCAGGGTCTCGTGGATCCCGAACAGGGCCTCCGGAGACAGGGCGTTTCTCCGTTCCGGACGGTTGATGGTGATGGTTCCGATGTGCGAGCGCACCTCGCTCAGGATGACCTTGCCGCTCATTGCATGACCCCTTTCACTTCACGAAATCATCAGGGCTGCCAGCCCAGCATCTCGTCTATGCGGCGGTCCTTTTCGAGCCACAGCCTGTTGATCCAGTGCTGGAAGTCCTTCCGGTACCGCCCGTCGCCGTAGTAGTCGCCGATGAGGTTCGATGTCACGGGGATCTGCTCCACGTGGACCCGGATCTCCTCGACCCTGCCGCAGAGGTAGTCCCAGAAGTTCCTCACGCCCTTGGGATACACGATGGTGACGTTCAGGATGCTCTGGACCTTCTCCCCCATGGCGCCCAGGACCAGCGCCGTTCCGCCGGCCTTGGGACGGAGGAGGTGCTTGAAGGGCGAACGCTGCCGGAGATGCTTCTCCGCGCGGAACCGGGTCCCCTCCACGAAGTTGAAGACGGACACCGGCATGTCCCTGAACCGCTCGCACGCCCTCCGGGTGACCTCGAGATCCTCCCACCTGAGCTGCGGGTTCTCGGCAAGATCTTCCCTGGAGCGACGCTTCATGATGGGGAAGTCCACCGCCCAGAAGGCCTGCCCGATGATGGGCAGCCACAGAAGCTCCCGCTTCACGAAGAACTTGAAGTCCGGGATCCTCCGGTAGAACAGCTTCACCAGGACCATGATGTCCACCCAGGTCTGATGGTTGACCATGAGCAGGCACGACCGGGGGACATCGATCGTATCCATGCCCCGGATGACCCACATGGTCTTCCGGGAGAGGTCCTGGGGGAGATTGAGGAAGTAGATCCACACATCCGCGATGCGGTGGAGCATCCAGGAACAGGTGAGCCTCCACGAATCGACGGGGATGATCCACTTCAGCAGGGCCACCGTGTAGAAGGGGACGGTCACGGCAAGGGTGTCGGCAAGGAAGAGGATGATCGACAGTGTACCTCTAACCTGCGCCCGCAGAAAGCGGATCACAGCCCTGCAGATGCCCGTGCCCGGTGTTTCCATGATGTGCCATCATAGCACGATCCGGCCACCGTGTCAGCAGGCAAGGAGGGTTCCAGGACAGAGGAATCAGGCCTGTTCGTTTTTCATCTTTCACATTTCAGACAGGGATCTTCGGGTGTTTCTTGGCCTTCTCCCAGATTGCGTCCATCTCCTCCAGGGTCATCTCGTCGAGGCCCATGCCGCGCCGCGCCGCCTCCTCCTCGATGGCGGCGAACCGTGAGCAAAACTTGCGGTTGGTCGACCGCAGGGCCGACTCCGGGTCCACCCCGGCCAGGCGGGCGAGGTTCACCACGGAAAAGAGCAGGTCGCCGATCTCTTCGGCCACCGCCTCCGCATCCCCCGCCTCCATGGCCTCGGCGAGCTCCCCGGTCTCCTCCCGGATCTTGTCCAGCACGCCCGTGGCGTCCTTCCAGTCGAATCCCACCCGGGAGACCGTGGACTGGATCTTGCGCGCCGCCTGCAGCGACGGGAGGCTCACGGGTATGCCGTCGAGGATGGACGTGCGGTCGGTCTTGCCCTTCTCGGCGCCCTTGAGCTTCTCCCAGTTCCGCTTCACCGCATCCGAGTCATCCGCACGTACATCACCAAACACGTGCGGGTGCCTGAAGACGAGCTTTTCCGCAAGACCGTCGATGACGTCCTTGAGATCGAACTCTCCGGCGTCCCTGGCGATAATGCTGTGGAAGACAACCTGGAGGAGCACATCGCCGAGCTCCTCGCGCATGTGGTCGGCATCGCCCGTCTCGATGGCGTCAAAGAGCTCGTAGGCCTCCTCGATGACGCACCGGGCTATGCTCCTGTGGTCCTGCTCCGCATCCCAGGGGCAGCCCCCGGGCGCCCTGAGCGTCTCGAAGATCTGCACGAGCCTGTCGAATTCTTCCATGGCACCCCCTGTTGTGTTGCCTGAGAACCATGCATAACCCACGAGGTGCCTTTTTGGGAAGGAAAAGTCAGACCTGATCGCAGCTCTGGTTTGACGGCAGGGATATCATCACGGATCAGTGGTGCATGGGTGCGTCCGGGGGAATCCCGAACCGCTGCGAGCGGACCTCTCTCAGACCCGCACCGATACGGTTTCCTTGGCGGTCACGACCTTGTCCTCCAAGGCCCCGTTCTGTCTCCTGGCATACTGCCTGATGATGTTGGACATGCTGATGAGGAGACCGCCCATGATCAACAGGGCCGTGGTGCCCCCGCTGCGGCCGCCCTCTTCCAGGGTCGACTCCATCTCGTGAAGGGGTATGTTCACCATCCCGGCGCGGACCGTCCGGAAGGACTCGTCATTAGCGGAGATCCCGGCTGCCGTCCTGTCCCATGACAGGCAGACTGCGACATCGGTCTCCAGGATGCAGTGTTCGAGGAACGATACGGATATATCCCTTCCCGGGACGGTCATGATGGGCTCGGCGTATGCAGCGCCTCCCGAAATGAACAGAAACACGACCACCACCATTAAGTTTCTCATGCAACATCTCATCACAGCCTCACTCCTCACATCGGGCACATTGCGTAACGTTTCCGCCCCTGCGGACATGTGTGCCCAGTACATTGTTCCATGCACCCGGTCTGCGAAAAACCTCTCTGAATGCTGCCGGTGGGACGGATAACATGCTAAGCGATTATATTTGCTTGCAAATATCGGGCCTTGCTTTGTCCCACCCGGCGGGGAGAGGATCTCATCCATTATCTATTGTATTTTCAATTTATTGCTTGCTTCATCGTGGACCGGCCTGGATCCCGGCCGGTCCAGAAAGAAGGGTAATTCTTTACCACTTATGTAATTCTTTTCTCATTCCCCTTTCTCATGGATGCTTGCACGCCTTTCCCCCGGCCCATCCTAATGCTCGAATTTCGTATCCGGGCACTCCGACAGGGAAGGCGGAATGGGGGGTATCACGGGGGCCTCCTCGATGACGCGCATGGACTTCCATTTCCCCTGGAGGAAGCGCAGGTAGAACACGAAACCCAGGAGGATCACGTAGCAGGTGGCCACGACCCATGCAGCCATGATCCCCTGGTGCATCACCATAACGACCACCCATGCGGGCACGACCAGGGCGCATACCGACAACACGACGATCATGTACATGACGAACCGCGTATCGCCCGCACCCTTGATGGCCGAGGCGAAGACGATGTTCATGGTGTCGAAGATGGAGTACAGCGCCACGAACCTCAGGAGCACCTCGGTGAGTCGCACGATCTCGGGGAAGAGCTCCGCATCCGAACCGGCGGCGAAGGGGGCCGTGAAGATTCCCGGGGCCGCCACGTAGAGCACCGCGATGGTGCTCATGTACAGCAGGGTCATGAAGAACCCCGAGTACGTGCTGCGTGCGGCGAGGTCCGGTCTTCCGCTGCCGATGTACTGTCCCACGAGCACGCTCACCGCGATCCCGAAACCGATCATGGGCATGAAGGCCAGGGTATTGATGTTGAACGCGATGTTCGTGGCCGCGAGGTTCACGGTGCCCAGGCGTCCTACGATGAGGACAAAGGCGGTGAACCCGGCCATGTCGAGGCAGAACTGCATGCCCGAGGGCACGCCGAACTTCAGCAGTCTCGAAAAGAGTCCGCTGTCGGGCCTCCAGCCCCTGAGGGTCGAAAACTCCCTGTCGTTGGACGTCCGCGACATGAGCACCCCGTAGAAGGCCAGGGAGAAGACGGCGGAGAGGACCGTGGCGATGGCCGCCCCCTTCATGCCGAGCTCGGGAAACCCCCACCTGCCGAAGATGAGCGCATAATCGCCGGTCAGGTTCAGTATTGTCGCCAGGATATTCCCCCACATGACGGGCAGGGGCTTACCGAGGCCCGTGAAGAACCCCGACAGGGCCGAGCTCGCAATGACCGGGAACCCGCCCAGGCAGAGGTACTGGAAGTAGACGACCTCGTTGCTGCGTACCGCCACGTCGTGTCCCACCAGGTCGAAGACCGGTCCGGCCAGGGGTACGAGCCCGAGGATGAAGACGCCGCCCAGCGCAGAGAAGTATATCCCCTGCCACAGGGCCGGGCCGATACGATGCCTCATCCCGGCACCGTGATACTGGGCGACGAAGGTGCTCACATAGCTCGCAGTCCCGACGAAGAAACTCGTGACCGCGAAGTTCAGGATGCCGGCCGGCATGGCCGCCGCAATGGCCTCGGGGGAGTACCAGGCCAGGAACATCCGGTCAACGAAGTGCTGGACGGCCCAGGATCCGGTGCTCAGCACCAGGGGGAAGGCCAGGATGAGCACCTCGCGGCACCCCGCCTCGCCGTTCCATGCATGTCTCAGGGAAAAGCCCATTTATGAACACCTTCGTTATCGCAAGTCGGAAAACGGTGGTTTCATACCACGCCGGTGATGAGGTGGCAATTGTGGATGGCGGGATGGTCCGGCCTGCCCGCCCCTCACATTCTCCGCTTGATTCCTTACACCCCTTTTACTAAGAAGGATATGAAAGGAGTGCGACCATGGCAGTAAGCTTCGACCAGGTGGAGAAAGCCCTGGAAAAGACACGCGCCGTGCTCAGGGGAGACGGCGGCGACGTGGAGCTCGTGGACGTCTCGCCGGACGGCGTCATCCAGGTGCGCCTCAAGGGTGCGTGCCATGGGTGTCCCATGGCCACCATGACGCTGAAGTCGCTCATCGAACGGGTCCTGAAGAAGGAAGTCCCCGGCGTGAAAGAGGTGAAGGCGGTGGCGTAGAGGCGTAAGCCGGTCCCTGCCCCGAACCTCGACCCGAAAATCCAATGGCTGAAAAAATGCCTTTCCCCCCCATGGACGGCATACGCGTGCTCACGGTGCCCCTGCCCGGCTTCCCCGCGCTGATCTGCTCCAACATGTTCGTGGTGGGCAAAGGCCCCGTGACCCTCATCGACTCCGCCCCGCGGTTTCCCGGCTCTTTTGCCGCCGTGGACAGGCAGCTCTCGGAGACCGGCTTCACCTGGAACGACGTGGAGCGCATCATCATCACCCACGGCCACATCGATCACTTCGGCCTGGTGGGCATGATCCGCCGGGCGGCGGCCAGCGACATACCGTGCCATATACACGAGGACGACATCTGGAGGCTCTCCGGCGAGTACCTCAGGGGCGGCATGTGGTCCGAGGAGGCCGACCTCTTCTATGCACGGGTCGGCATGCCGGCCGATGTCGTCCAGCGCATGAAACGGAGGTCGCACTTCTTCAAGAACCTGTGCGACCCAGTGGACGACGCCATCCCCATGCGGGACGGCGACGTATTCACGGGCAGCGGCTTCGACCTCACCGTCATCCACACCCCCGGCCACTCCACCGGCTGCTGCTGCCTCTACGAATCGCGGCGCCGCATCCTCTTCAGCGGCGACCATCTCCTCAGGCACATCACGCCGAACCCCTTCCACGAGGTGAACCGGTCCAGGCTGAAGGATTCCGGATACAAGAGCCTCAAGGCGTACCTCGCCTCCCTGGACAGGCTCGAACCCCTTGATATAGCCTCCGTGTTCCCCAGCCACGGTGAATCCTTCGATGACATCGGCGGCCTCATGGAAGGGTACCGGGCACACCACGCCGGGCGCACGGAGTCGGTTCTCCATGCCGTGCGGAGAGGCCCCCGGACCATCTACGGCCTCGTGGACGAGCTGTTCCCCGATATCGCCGACTCGGAGGCCTTCCTGGCCGTGTCCGAGATCCTCGTACACCTCGAACTGCTCCTCGAAGACGGCCGCGCCGAGCTTGTGGACCATGGCCCTCCGGAGCGCTACGCCGCCCCCTGAACCCCCACAAACATCTTGTGTTGTCAGAGTCCTCCCGGTATTCTCTTGGACCATCGCAATCCCTTCGGAGGGGATCATGGAGCGTTCGGGATCGGATATGCACACCATGCCCGGCAGGATCCACGGTATCATCCGGGAATGGATCTCGCCGGGGAGCAGGGTGCTGGACCTCGGCTGCGGCGACGGGTCGCTGCTGAAGGATCTCGCACTGACCAGGCAGGTCCAGGGAATCGGCGTGGAGATCTCCCGGGACATGATCGTCAGGTGCCTGGCAAAGGGCATCAGCGTCTACCAGGCCGATATCGACCACGGGCTCTCCCAGTGGGATGACGGGAGCTTCGACTACGTCATCCTCAACGCCACCCTCCAGGTGATTCACCGCCCCCACGAGATCATCAGGGAGATGCTCCGCGTCGGCAAGAAAGCGGTGATCTCGGTGTCCAACTTCGGTTTCGTGCGCAACAGGGTCAGGGTGCTCTTCGACGGCCGCATCAGCAGGGATACCAGGCTGTCCGGATCGTGGCACGACACGCCGGTCATCCGGTTCGTGTCTCTGAGCGAATTCATCCGGTCACTGCGCGAGATGGACGTGGAAACCATGGACGCGCGGTACTTCCTGCCCATGGGAAAGGTCTCGAGCCGCAGGACCATGCTGGACAACCTCCTCGTGAAGGAGGCCGTCTTCCTCCTGGAGAGGAGCTCATGAACGGCAGGACGATCGTCGAGCCCCGGACCCTGCATATCGACAGGCCCTTCCGGCTCGACTCCGGCGACACGATCAACGGACTGGACATCGCCTACGAGGTCTACGGCGAGTTGAACGGCTCCCGCGACAATGCCGTCCTCATCGAGCATGCACTGTCCGGCAGCGCTCATGCCGCGTTCTATCACCGGGACGACCCCAAACCCGGGTGGTGGGACGTCATGATCGGCCCCGGCAAGGCCTTCGACACCAACAGGTACTGCGTCATCTGCTCGAACGTCCTGGCCGGCTGCAACGGCACCTCCGGCCCCGCTTCGAAGAATCCCGCCACAGGACTGCCGTACGGGCTCGCCTTTCCGCCCGTGACCGTCCGTGATATGGTGGAGGTACAGCGTCTTCTCCTCGCCCATCTCGGCCTGGACCACGTCAGGTGCATAGCCGGAGGCTCCATGGGCGGCATGCAGGCCATGCAGTTCTTCACCGATTATCCCACCCTGTTCGATTCCTTCATCTGCATCGCCTCCACCATGCGGCACTCGGCCCAGCAGATCGCCTTCAACGAGGTGGGCAGGCGCGCCATCATGGCCGATCCCCGGTGGAACGGCGGAGGCTATTATGGAATAGTCCCGCCGGAGGGCGGACTGTCGGTGGCCCGCATGATCGGCCATATTACCTACATCTCGGAGAAGATGATGCAGGAGAAGTTCGGCAGACTCCGCAAGGGCAAGGACGACAGGGCCGTATTCAGACCATCCTTCGAGGTCGAGCATTACCTGGATTACCAGGGCATCGCCTTTGTCCGCCGTTTCGATGCCAACAGCTACCTCTACATCACGAGCGCCATCGACAACTTCGACCTCGTCTCGTCCATCAGCTCATCGGGGCGGTTCAGGGGTGAGGGCCGCGCCCGGGGTAGGGGCATGGACCGCATCGGGGAAAAGACCGGCCTCGTCATCGCCTTCTCCTCCGACTGGCTCTACCCTGCCCACCAGTCCCGGGACATCGTCCGGTTCTACTCAGGGCTCGGCGTCCGCGTATCCTACGCCGAGATCCTAACCGACCACGGCCATGACGCATTCCTCACCGATGTCAGGGACCAGACCCTCATGATACAAAGCTTCCTCGACTCCCTCGGCGCATGATACGTCCCCTTCAGGGACGGCACGGCACAGCCTTCTGCACACCTAAAGTAATGCCCCCCTGAAGTACGATATGTCCTGTGAGGACGTGCATCGAACAACGCACATGGATATCGGCGGGCCGGACATGACCATCGGGAACGGAGAAGTACGCGACAGGGGTGCTTGTAATCCTTGCGCCCGAGGTGGGAACACCCCGGAGGGGTACGCCCCATGACACTGAGGATCTTCCTGGAGTATCAGACCGATTACCTCATGCTCCTCGTCTCGCTGTCCCTCGTGATGTCGGCCGTCATTCTCTTTACCCTGTCCCTGGACTGGAAAGGGAGATTACCGTGGGCCTGGGCCGGCCTGTTCTCCTTCCTCCAGGGAATATACTGGCTCCTTTCCATGCTGTCCCTGAGCCTTCCCGATCCGCAGGCCTTCAGGGTCTTAAGGATCGCCGTCTTTGTCCTTTCGTTCCTGTGCGCCGGCGAATTCGCCAGGCGCGGCATGCGTACCCTGAAGGGAACCGCACCGGGGGCATGGATTTACCTCCCCACGATGCTGGCGGCGTCTTCAGGCCTCCTGTCAGGCATGGAGGGCATGGACGTCTCCGTGCGGCTCGCACTGGCCCTGCCATGCGGCGTCGCCGCGGCCTTCCTTCTCTGGCAAAAGAGGCACGAGGACAGACTGTGTGCCCGGGCAGCCGCAGGCATGGGTATCTTTACGATCCTGTCCGCGGTCGCCGTCCACGGACCCATCCTGGGTCCTGCATCGCACGTCTTCACCCGGTTCTTCCACCTTGCCGGCCTTGCATCCTCAGGTCTCTTCCTGACTGTCTCCCTGTCAGGGCTCTCCTCTTCCCCGAAGGCCGACCAGGACATGGGGAGAACCCGTCATATTCGGTGGCTCGGCATTACCCTGTGCTTCGTCCTGGTTTCAGGCTGGGGCTTCACCGAGTGGATAGGAAAGAATACCGACGTCACCGCCCGGAGAGAGATCCTCACCCATGCCCGGATAGCCGCCCTCGCCATCAACCCCGCGCATATACGGCCCCTGAAGGCAAACCCCTCCGATCTCAGCTCGAAGGATTACAGGCGGCTCAAGCAGCAGCTCATGAGCATGAGGAGCGCCAATTCCATGGTCCGCTTCATGTACCTCATGGGCAGGAGGGATGCCACCCTGTTCTTCTATGTGGATTCCGAACATGAGGGATCCCGGGACTATTCCCCGCCCGGCCAGATATACAGGGGTGCCTCCGAAGAGTTCACCCGGGCCTTCACCGACGGCATGGAGTCCACCGAGGGCCCGTTGAACGATGAATGGGGGACATGGGTGAGTGCCTTCATCCCCGTCAGGGATCCTTCCTCCGCAAAGGTGCTCGCCGTGCTCGGCATCGACGTGGATGCATCGGACTGGTCCAGAAAGATCCTCGCCGCCCGGAGGCAGCTGCTCCTTGCCGTGATGCTGGTAACGCTCATCATCCTCTTCCTTTCCCTGGAGCAGCGGAGGTCCCGCCTCGCCCACATCCGGGTGGCGTCATCGGAGCGCCGGCTGCGCTATGCCCTCGAGGCGACGAGCGAGGGCGTGTGGGACTGGAACATCGGCTCGGGGGCCATCTCGTGCAGCCCGTACTGGCTCTCCTCCCTCGGGTATTCACCCGGAGATGCAAGACGGCTGGGAGACCTGAGGAAGAGCCTCATCCACCCCGACGACAGGGCTGACGCAGGAGAGACCCTTGAAGCTCACCTGCAGGGAAGGTCCGCGCTCTACGAATGCGAGTTCCGCATGATGACCGGCGACGGAGGCTACCGCCATACCCTTGACAGAGGAAAGGTCGTGGAGCGCGATCCCCAGGGAAACCCCCTGCGCATGGTGGGCACCTTCACGGACATTACGCTTCGCAAGGAGATGGAGCAGGACATCCGGGAGAGCGAAGAACGCCTCCATGCCGTATTCGACCACGTCCAGGCGGGGATCATCCTCATCGACCCCCGGACACACACCATCGTCAGCGCCAACAGGCTTGCGGCAAAGATGTGCGCCACCACCCCCGAACAGATGGAAGGGGTCGTATGTCATGAGTTCGTCTGTCCGTCCGCACGGGGGAGCTGCCCCATAACGGACTTCAATGAAAAGATGGACAATGCCGAGCGCATCCTGCTGAGGACGGACGGCACCATGATCCCGGTGCTCAAGACCGTCATCCTCGTCACCATCGGGGGCAGGCAATACCTGCTGGAGAGCTTCATCGACATCTCCGACAGGAAACAGGCGGAGGATGCGCTGCTCTTTTCGAACCAGGAGCTGGAAAAGACCAACCGACTCCTGGAAGAGGCGAACCTGCGAAGCCTCGAAATGACGGTCAGGGCGGAGACGGCGAACAACGCCAAGAGCCTGTTCCTGGCCAACATGAGCCACGAGATCCGCACCCCCATGAACGGTGTCATCGGCATGAGCGAACTGCTGCTGGGCACGGAGCTCACCCCCAGACAGACCCAGTACGCCGAGATCATCCGCACCAGCGGCGATGCCCTGATCAGCATCATCAACGATATCCTCGACTTCTCCAAGATCGAGGCGGACAGGATCGAGCTGGAGATCATCGATTTCGACCTGCGGGTCATGCTGGAAGACATCACCGAGCTCCTCTCCGTACGGGCAGCGGAGAAGGGCATCGACCTGTCCTTTCTCATCGAGCCGGAAGTGCCCGTCTCCCTTCGTGGAGACCCCGGGAGGCTCAGGCAGATCATCATGAACCTCTCCGGCAATGCGGTGAAGTTCACCCACGAGGGTGAGGTCGTCATCCATGTGGGCCTGGAGGAGGACACGGGCGAATCCCTGAAGCTCGGCTTCGCCGTCAGCGATACGGGCATCGGCATTCCTGCGGACAAGATCGACATGCTCTTCACCGCCTTCACCCAGGTCGATCCGTCCAGCACGCGCAAGTACGGCGGCACGGGGCTCGGCCTGGCCATCTCCAAGCGCCTCGTGGAGCTCATGGGCGGAGAAGTTTCGGTCCACAGCGATGAAGGGAGCGGGTCCACCTTCTCTTTCACGGCGGTCTTCGCAAGGCAGCCTGCCGCGGCCGTACCGTCACCGACCCATGTGGAAGGTCTGTCGGGGATCCGCATCCTCATCGTGGACGACAATCCCACCAACCGGAAGGTTCTGATCCACCTCTGCGACGCCTGGAGCGTGCGGCACGAAGAGGCCTGCTGCGGCCGGGACGCACTGGCTCTGCTCCAAAGCGCAGCATCTGAGAACGACCCATTCCGCATCGCCATCCTCGACGCTATTATAGGTGACATGCGGGGTGAAGATCTCGGGAGAGCGATCAGCGAAGACCCCCTCATCCGGAACACATCCCTGGTCATGATATCTTCTCTGGCCGTCAGGGGGGAGGCCTCCCGGTGCAGGACCGCCGGTTTCGATGCATACCTCACAAAACCGATCCGGCAGGCCCACCTCTTCGACTGTCTCCGTGCAGTGCTGGGCCTGCAGGATGCCGGCGCGACCGATGGGGGGTCCCGGAGGTTCATCACCCGCCATGTCCTGAACGAGGCCAGGAAACACGACCGGAAGATCCTCCTCGTGGAGGACAACCCCACCAACCGTTTGGTGGCGCTCGGTCTCCTGGAAAACCTCGGATACCGGGCCGACACCGCCGTGAACGGCCTGGAAGCCCTCGAGACCCTCGAATCGACGGTCTACGACCTGGTGCTCATGGACTGCCAGATGCCCCTCATGGACGGGTTCGAGGCCACCTCCATCATCAGGGATCCCGGTTCACCGGTGCTGGTCCATACGGTACCCATCATCGCCATGACCGCCCATGCCATGAAGGAAGACCGGGACAGATGCCTCGCCGCAGGCATGGATGACTATCTGTCCAAGCCCATCAGGTCATCAGATTTTTCTGAGATGCTTTCGAAATGGCTGTCCGGACCCTGCCGTCCGACCGCCCCGGCCATCGGCGATCGTACGGCAGACAAGGATCCGGCACCGGACCGCCTGGCCGCCGCGGAGGAGAACGCGGTCGTGAGCGCTGATGCATTCGACATCCATGACCTGCTGGAAAGGCTCGGCGATGAGGACCTTGGCCGCGCCGTTGTCGAATCACTCATCCGTGACCTCCCCGCCATGCTCGGCCTTCTCGGGGCGTCGATCAGAGGCGGCGATGCCGAGGGCATCACTCTCCATGCCCACAGCATAAAGGGTGCAGCCGGGAATGCAGGGGCAACAGCGTTGCGTGACGCCGCACTGCGCATGGAGGCTGCGGGCAGATCCGGCGATATGGACGCCGCTGCGACGCTCATGCCCGAAATCCTCACCCATGTTGATTCTTTCCGGATTTCAGCCGAACAGACAGGGTGGCTGAAGGGAGGTGCGTGAAGCGATGAAGATACTCATAGTAGAGGATGAGACGACCAGCAGGATGATCCTTCAGAAGATCCTCTCAACGTACGGTGAGGCCCGCCTGTGCATGGACGGGGGAGAGGCCGTCGATGCCTTCTCGTCCGCCCTTGACGGAGGGGCTCCCTTCGACCTCGTGTGCATGGATTTCATGCTGCCTGAGATGGACGGACGTACGGCGCTTTCCATGATCAGGGGCATCGAGAAGGAAAAGGGCATCAAACAAGGGCTCGGCGTGAAGGTCATCCTGGCAACAGGCCTGAGCTCCATCGAGAGCGAATACGAAGACATCACCACCCTGTGCGACGCCATCATCCAGAAGCCCGTGCGTAAGGACACGCTCCTGGAGACGATGAGAAGGCTCGGGTTCAAGGACTCCGCGGGTTCCTGATGCCCGTGCCGCGGCACATCGGCACTCCTTTGACGGCCTGAGACGACGGCGGTGACAGGAAGAGGGCATCCTTCTCTCCCGGGCGGACCGATTCTACCCGGGAGAGAAGGATGCCCTCTTCTCAGGCTCAAAAAATGGTGATGCCGCTACTTGCCCTTGTTGACGGCTTCCTTCAGGGCCTTGCCTGCCTTGAAGCGAGGAACCTTGCTGGCCTTGATCTTGATCTTCTTCCCGGTACGCGGGTTGATGCCGTCACGGGCGGCTCTCTTGGCCACCTCGAAGGTCCCGAAGCCCACCAGGGTGACCTTGTCGCCCTTTTTCAGCGCCGCCTTGATGGCGCCGAGGATGGCATCGACCACGTCAGCGGATGCCACTTTGGACTTGCCCGTCTTCTTTGCAATTGCATTCACCAGATCCGACTTCGTCATACTATATCCCCCTCTAAATCATTTATTTTCTTGCTTCCACAGTTATACATGACTGGGAAACAAGTTGCCACCACATTTTTCGGCAACCACCCATTGAAACATTAATCACTTTCTCAAGTTAGAACTTATAACCCCCATGAAGCGAGTTACCATGCACCTCTGTGGGCGCACATCCGCCTCTTCCCGCTCAGGAGCTCTTCAGCTCCGTATTGTCAATCAGTCGTGTCGTCCCGATCTTTACGGCCAGGGCCAGGATGGCACGATCTTCTATCATATCAATGCACTGCATGGTTTCGGGGTGAACGATCTCCACATAGTCGACCACCGCATCGGGAGTGGAAGCGATCATGTCCAGGGCTTTTTTCCTGATCGCCTCGGTCTTCCGCTCCCCCCCGGCCACGAGGTCACGCGCCATGCCCAGCACCCGGTTCAGGACGAGGGCGCTCACGCGCTGCTCCCCGTTGAGGTACTTGTTCCGCGAGCTCATGGCCAGGCCGTCTTCCTCGCGCACGGTGGGATGGGCGACGACCCTGACGTTCATGTTGAGATCCTCCACCATGCGCCGGATCACGGCGAGCTGCTGGTAGTCCTTCTCGCCGAAGATAGCCACATCCGGCTCGCAGATGTTGAAGAGCTTGGCCACGACGGTGGCGACACCCCGGAAGTGGGTGGGCCGCGACACCCCGCAGAGCGTTCCGGTTATGCCCTCCACGTTTATGTAGGTCGCATAGCCCTTGGGGTACATCTCCTCCGGGGTTGGGAAGAAGATGCTGTCCACGCCAACTTCTCCCGAGAGCCTCCTGTCCTGTTCAAAATCGCGGGGATAACGGGAGAGATCCTCGGCGGGGCCGAACTGGGTGGGATTCACGAAGATGCTGATCATCAGATGATCCGAGAGGTTTCTCCCCATGCGCATGAGGTCGAGATGACCCTTGTGCAGATACCCCATGGTGGGTACGAGACAGATGGTTTCACCGCGCTGCCTGACGGCCTTCACATAGGCCTTCATCTCCCGCACCGTGGTGATCACGTCCATCTGGTCCGAGGCCTCCTAGCTTTTGAAGCAGTGTTCATCCGCAGGGAACGTACCGTTCCTCACTTCTTCGGCATATGCGTCCACCGCGGCCTTGATCGTCTCATGCAGGTTCGCATAGCGTTTGACGAACTTGGGTTTGAATTCCTTGTTCATGCCGAGCAGGTCCTGTATGACGAGCACCTGGCCGTCGCAGTGGGGGCCCGCACCGATGCCGATGGTAGGTATGGCCAGCGCCTCGCTGACCTCCTTTGCCACGGCCGTGGGGACGCATTCGAGCACGATGGAGAAGACACCTGCATCCTGGAGCAGGAGCGCATTCTCCTTGAGGAGCCTGGCCGCCTCCTCTCCTCTTCCCTGCACCTTGTACCCGCCGAAGGCGTGGACCGATTGCGGGGTGAGTCCCAGGTGGCCCATGACCGGTATGTCCGCCTTGACGATGGCCCGTGCCTGTTCGATCACCCTGTGTCCGCCCTCGAGCTTCACGGCCTGGGCACCGGCTTCCTGAAGGAACCTCCCCGCATTGCGCACCGCATCGGGGACGCTCGTCTGGTAGGAGAGGAACGGCAGGTCTGCTACCACCAGGGCCTTCGGCTTGGTCCTTGTCACGCACTGGACATGGTGAACCATCATGTCCATGGTGACGCCCAGCGTGTTGTCGAGGCCCGCCATGACCATGCCCGCCGAGTCTCCCACGAGGATGATGTCGATGTCGGCCTCATCCACGATGCGGGCCATGGTGGAGTCGTAGGAGGTAATCATGACGATGGGCTGTTTACCCTTTTTCCCGATAATGTCCAGGACGGATACCGGCTTCTTCATGCTTCACCTCTCTCTAAATCAAGGTTACACGGGATTCTACATGGGATCAAGGATTATTTTCACATGGGGTGAGAATATTTTCCGGTTCACGCCCCTGTTTCCGGGCGCTTCACCGATCTCCCAGGGAAGGAATATTCTCCGGGCCCGGAGGCCCGGAAGTCAGTCCCCAGGCCGCTGATCGCCATCATTCCCGGGCATGCTCCGCAGATGGAGCGGCACCGGCTCCCCTTTCCTGAGCTTCATGTTGAGAATTTCCACGAACACGGAGAACGCCATGGCAAAATAGATGTAACCCTTGGGTATGTGCATGGCAAGCCCGTCGCCGATGAGCGCTATGCCGATGAGGAGCAGGAAGCTCAGCGCCAGCATCTTGATGGTGGGGTGCCGCTCGACGAACCGGATGATCGCGCCCGACAGGATCATCATGAAGGCAACGGCCACGATGATGGCGACGATCATGACCGCGATCTGACGGGCCAGTCCGATGGCCGTGATGACGGAATCCAGGGAGAACACGATATCCAGGACGGCGATCTGAATCACGACGCTCAGGTATGATCCGGACGGCCTGGCGGTGGCGGAGGCCTCCGCACCTTCGAGATTCTCGTGGATCTCGAAGGTGCTCTTGGCCAGGAGGAACAGCCCCCCGGCGATGAGGATGAGATCCCTGCCTGAAAAGGCATGCCCGAGCAGGTCGAACAGGGGCCTGGTGAGACGGAGCATGGCCGTGAGGAAGAGCAGGAGAAGGATCCTGGTGATCATGGCGAGTCCCAGCCCGAATATCCGGGCACTCTTCTGCCGGTGGACGGGGAGCTTGCTCACCATGATGGACAGGAACACGATGTTGTCGATACCGAGCACGATCTCTATGGCGGTGAGCGTAATGAGCGCCATCCACGTCTCGGGCTGAGCCAGCCACTCCATGCCGTTCCCCTCTTCAGATCCTTTCCAGCCAGCTGAGCGTCTTGCCCAGGATGCGGGCATAGACCTGATCCTCGGGAATTTCCGAGTTCACCGGCATCTTGAAGGAATGATCCGCCCCCTCGATGACGTCCAGGGTGCTGGGGGCCTTGATGCGTCCGAGGAGATCCTTAAGTATCGCAATGTCGCAGAAGGGGTCACGGCTCCCTTCGAAGAAGAGCATGGGCACGGCGATGCGGTGCAGGTGGGCGTCGCGCAGGATGTCTTTCTTTCCCGGCGGATGGAGGGGGTAGCCCAGCAGGATGATGCCCTGTGCATCGAGCAGTCCGGCGGCGACGGCCTGGGACGCGACACGTCCGCCCAGGGACTTTCCTGCCACGACGACCTTGCGGGGCTGGTATCCCGGGTGGTTCTTGAAGAACTGGTACACGCTCATCCACGTGGCCATGAGCACGTCATCACTGTCCGGATTCCTCCTGCCCTTGTCCTTGTAGGGAAAGTTGAACCTTATGCTGAGGTGCCCCGCATGTTCCAGCACATGGGCCATGTGGGTGACGAGCGGGTTGAACATATCGTTCCCCGCACCATGAGCGATGATGACCGCAACCTTTTCCGACGCATCGTAGTTCTGCGGGAAAGATACCAGGGTGGATATCTTTTCTCCATGCTCTCCCGGTATGAAGATGTATTCGTCAGCAGCCAATCGCGTCCTCCTTGTCGCGGTCGATACCGCTCCGCCGTCACGCAAACCCCCGGAAGCCCTTCCGGGCAATCCATACCTCCTTCAACCATAGAATCATGCCCGCTGTCAAAAGATGAGATGGGCCGAACGGGACCGTCGGGCGGCCGATCGAAGTTCCCCCCAGGTAGCTCCTTGAGAGGTCATGGTGTTTCGTGTATTAGAGAACCATGCAATGGAACAGTACGTCCGCACACGCGGCACAGAAGGCGGATTCATGAAGGCCCTCATCGCCGGAGATATCGGAGGCACCAAGACCATCCTGGCACTGTATTCCACGGATAAGGGCCCCCGTGAACCCGTCAGGCGCGCCTCGTTCCCGTCCGCCGCATATGCCGGACTCGAAGACATCGTCGGAGAGTTTCTCGCCGGTGTGCAGGAGAAGATCCTTGGCGCCGCATTCGGGGTGGCGGGCCCCGTCATCGACGGCTCCGCCCGGATAACCAACCTGCCGTGGACGATCTCCTCCGTTTCCATCGGCTCCATGCTCGGCACCGGCAAGGTTTTCCTGCTCAACGACCTCCAGGCCGTAGCCCTGGGCATACCTCAGCTCACGAAAAGCGACCTGCATACCCTCAACACGGGAGAACCGGACCCCAGCGGCCCGAAAGCCGTCATAGCCCCCGGCACGGGCCTTGGCGAGGCCTACCTCACCTGGGACGGGCTGCATTACCGCGCCCATGCATCCGAAGGTGGACACGCAGACTTCGCCCCCCGGAACGCAAGGGAGACGGGTCTCCTGGCGTACCTCATGGAACGCTTCTATCACGTGAGCTACGAGAGGGTGTGCTCCGGCAGCGGCATACCCAACATCTATTCCTTCCTCAGGGATGTCTGCTCGCTCGAGGAGCCGACCTGGCTCGCCGAACGGCTTGCAAAGGCTCCCGACCCGACCATCGCCATCAGGGAGACCGCCCAGGACCCCGACCACTCCTGCGATCTCTGCCGTCAGACCATGAGGATGTTCGTGGACATCCTGGGGGCGGAGACGGGGAACCTTGCGCTGAAGCTGCTGCCCACGGGGGGCATCTACCTGGCCGGCGGGCTGCCCCCGAGAATTCTCTCCATGCTCGAGGACGGCGCTTTCCTCGATGCGGCCCGGGCCAAAGGCCGCCTTTCGACAATGGTGCACCGTATGCCCGTTCACGTCATCCTGAATACCGATGTCGGGCTCATCGGTGCTGCCGGCTACGGCCTGGAAAACATACGTAACCATTAAGCAACGGGAGGTCCCTTTCATGGAACTGATGACCGATCTTGACAGGCGCAGCATCAACACGATCCGCCTCCTTGCCGCCGACACCATACAGAAGGCCAACTCCGGCCATCCGGGGCTCCCCCTGGGTGCGGCCCCCATGGCCTATGTCCTCTGGACAGGACATCTCCGTCACAACCCCTCCAATCCCCGCTGGGTGAACAGAGACCGGTTCGTCCTGTCCGCCGGCCACGGCTCGGCGCTTCTCTATGCAATGCTCCACCTCACCGGATACGACCTGTCCATCGGCGAGCTCCAGAGGTTCCGCCAGTGGGGGAGCAAAACCCCGGGCCATCCGGAGATCGACATCACGCCGGGAGTGGAGATCACCACCGGCCCCCTGGGCCAGGGCATATCCAGCGCGGTGGGTATGGCCATTGCCGAGGCCCACATGGGCGCACTCTACAACCGCCCGGGCCACAACGTCATGGACCACTACACCTATGTGCTCGCAGGGGACGGGGACCTCATGGAGGGCGTGGCATATGAGGCATGCTCCCTGGCCGGCCACCTGGGTCTGGGCAAGCTCATCGTGCTCTACGACAGTAACCGCATCTCCCTGGCCGGGTCCACGGAGCTGTGCTTCTCCGAAGACGTCGAAAGGCGCTTCGAAGCATGCGGCTGGCACACCCAGCGCGTCACCGACGGCAACGACGCGTCATCCATCGACATCGCCCTCGTGGCGGCCAGGGAAGAAAAGACCAGGCCCTCGCTGATCATCGTTGAGACCACCATCGGCTTCGGCTCCCCCGGGAAGCAGGGCTCCTACAAGTCCCACGGATCACCCCTGGGTGAAGACGAGCTCCGCCTCACCAAGAGGAATCTCGGCTGGGAGGAGACCCGGTCCTTCTTCGTGCCCGATGACGTGGGCAGGCACTTCCTTACGGCCAAGGAGAGGGGCAAGGAGTTCGAGTCCGACTGGCAGCAGGTGTTCTTCCGCTACAGCAGGTCCTACCCCGAGCTGGCCGAAGAGTTCCGGCTGAGGATGAGCGGCGAGCTTCCCAAGGGATGGGACAAGGATCTCTCCGAGCTGTTCCATGAAAAGAAGCCCCTCTCCACAAGGAAGGCCCTGGAGACCGTCCTCCAGCACCTGGCCCCCCACGTCCCCGCCCTTGCCGGCGGATCGGCGGACCTGAATCCCTCGACATTGACCTGGATCAAGGCCTGCGGTGATTTTCAGAGTCCCGGCGTCTGCGGCGACGGTGTCCAGGGCTCGGTGGGTTCGTGCTGGAGCTACGAGGGGAGGAACATCCACTTCGGTGTCCGCGAGCATGCCATGGCGGCCGTCACCACGGGCATGGCGCTGCATGGAGGGATCATCCCCTACGCCTCCACCTTCCTCACCTTCTCCGACTACATGAAGCCCGCCATGCGTATCGCATGTCTGTGCGGCGTCCGCTCGATCTACATCTTCACCCACGACAGCATCGGCGTGGGCGAGGACGGGCCTACCCACCAGCCCATCGAGCACCTCATGGGGCTCAGGGGCCTTCCGAACCTCACCGTCATCCGCCCGGCCGACGCCCACGAGACGGTCCATGCCATGAAGGCGGCTCTTGCGAGGACCGAGGGACCCACCGCCCTGATCCTCACCCGCCAGGACCTGCCGCTGATCGACCAGAAACAGTGCGCCCAGGCCAAGGGCCTGGAACAGGGCGGATATGTCCTGTGGGAGTCATCCAAATCCAGGCCTGACGTCATCATCATCGCCACGGGCTCCGAGGTGAACACGGCCCTGGAGGCCGCACATGCACTGGCGCATCAGAAGATCAAGGTGCGCGTGGTCTCCCTTCCGAGCTGGGAGCTCTTCGACAGGCAGTGCCTCGAGTACCGGGAGTCCGTGCTGCCTCCGGACGTGAAGGCACGCATTGCGGTGGAGGCCGGCCTGAGGCTCGGATGGGAGCACTACGTGGGGTCCGACGGCGTCATCATCGGCATGGACGGCTTCGGCGCCAGCGCACCGGCGTCCGTCCTGTTCGAGAAGTTCGGCATCACCGTGTCGACCGTGGTGACGGCCGCACAGGCCCTGGTGAAGAAAAAGAGAAGATAGAAAGGAGTTTCCATGGGAAGGCTTCATGACCTTGCAGCCCTCGGGCAGGCCATATGGTTCGATTTCATCCAGCGCTCGCTCATCGGCTCCGGCGAGATGCAGCGCCTCATCGGTGAGGGTGTCAGGGGCGTCACCAGCAACCCGACCATCTTCGAGAAGGCCATCGCGGGGAGCGGCGATTACGACCTCGCCCTGAAGATGCTTGCCAGGAACGGCAAGTCCACCGCCGAGATCTACGAGGAACTCGTCCTGCACGACATCTCGCTCACCGCAGACCTCTTCCTGCCGGTCTTCGTCGACACCAGGGGGCTCGACGGATACGTGAGCATCGAGGTGAGCCCGGAGCTCGCCTATGACACGGACAGGACCGTCAGCGAGGCGGTGCGCCTCTTCTCGGCCCTGGGGAAGCCCAACGTCATGATCAAGGTCCCTGCCACGGATGCCGGCATCATCGCCGTCGAGGAGCTCATCTTTCGGGGTGTCAACGTGAACGTCACCCTGCTCTTTTCCGTACCACAGTACGAAAAGGCGGCCGAGGCCTACCTCTCCGGCCTCGAGAAGCGCCTCGCATCGGGCGGCGATATCGGTTCCCTGGCATCGGTGGCCTCTTTCTTCGTGAGCCGCCTGGATACCGCCGTGGATGCGGACCTTGAGAAGATGGGCAACCGGGAGCTTCAGGGGAAGACCGCCATCGCCAACGCCAAGGTTGCCTACGGCCGTTTCAAAGACATCTTCTCCGGCCAGCGCTGGGAAAGGCTCGCGGGCAGCGGCGCCCACGTCCAGAGGCTCCTGTGGGCGAGCACCGGCACGAAGAATCCGAGGTACCCCGACACCCTGTACGTGGACGGGCTCATCGGCCCGCACACGGTGAACACCCTGCCGCCCGCGACGCTGGGCGCCTTTCTCGACCACGGCAGGGTCACCACCAAACTGGATTCCGGCATCGTTGAGGCGGCCGGGCATCTCGAACGGATCAGGGACCTGGGCATAGACCTCGATGCCGTTACCGGAAAACTCGAAGAGGACGGCGTGCGATCCTTTGCAGCATCTTTCGAGGCGCTCCTGAACAGTATCACCAGAAAGAAAACCGAGGTGACATGACCATGCCGAAGATGGAGATGAGTCTCGGTCCCTACCGCGGGGCCGTGGAACAGTGCCTCAGAGAGGCAGACGATTCCCATGTGGTGGCCAGGATACACGACATGGACCACACGGTCTGGAAAAACGACCCCAGGGAGATCACGGACCGCCTCGGGTGGCTCGTCAGCCCGGCCAGGATGCGTGAACGCGCCTCCGAGCTCGCAGACTTCGCGGAGGAGGTCCGCGCCGAAGGTTGCACACGGGTTCTGCTCCTGGGCATGGGGGGCTCATCCCTGGCCCCCGAGGTCCTGGGCAGGACCTTCGGGGCCCGGAAAGGGTACCCCGGCCTTGCGGTCCTCGACAGCACGGATCCGTCCGCCGTCCGCACCCTGACCGGCACCCTCGACCCGTCCCGGACGCTCTTCATCGTGTCCACCAAGTCGGGGACCACCATCGAGACGCTCTCGTTCTTCAAGTACTGCCACCTGCTCGCTGCCCGCAGCCTCGGCCCGGGGAATGCAGGTGAACGTTTCATCGCCATCACCGATCCCGGCAACCCACTCAACGAAACGGCGAAAAAACTCTCTTTCCGGAGAGTCTTCGCCGGCGAACCGACCATAGGGGGGCGTTTCTCAGCGCTGTCCGTCTTCGGTCTCATCCCCGGGGCCCTCATGGGCATGGACATCATGGTCCTCCTCGACAGGGCCCTGTCGGCCGCAGAATCGTGCCGCTACGCGGATGTATCCCTCGAGGGGCCCAACGACGCCGTGAAGCTTGGGGCCGCCCTGGGCACCCTGAGCCTGGCAGGCAGGGACAAGCTTACCTTCTTCCTGTCCCCGAAGATCTCCGGTTTCGGCGACTGGGTCGAGCAGCTCATAGCGGAAAGCACCGGGAAGGAGGGGAGAGGCATTCTGCCGGTCATCGGTGAGGCCCCAGGGGACGCCGGCATGTACGGCGCAGACAGGATCTTCGTGACCATGAGCCTGCGCGGGGAGGACCCGCCCGTGCCGGACCTCGGCCGCATCAGGGATGCGGGCCACCCGGTGATCCACATCTTCCTGGACGATGCCCATGACATCGGGGGCCAGTTCTTCCTCTGGGAGTTCGCCACCTCGGTGGCCGGCCATGTGCTCAAGATCAACCCCTTCGACCAGCCCGACGTGGAGGCGACCAAGAAGTTCACCCGTTCGGCGGTGGAGGACTATCACCGCTGCGGCACCCTGGTCTCCGAGCCGCCCCTGCTGACGGAAAACGGCCTTGCCGTGTTCTCGGACGTCAAGGCGCCGACCCTGCACGACGCTCTCAACGCATTCCTCTCCATGGCACGGGAAGGCTCCTACGTGAGCCTCCAGGCCTATCTGCCACGGACCCTGCCCACTGAAAACGCGCTGAACGCATTGAGGACACTGGTCCGCGACAGGTACCGCACGGCCACCACCCTGGGCTTCGGACCGCGCTTTCTCCACTCCACCGGGCAGCTCCACAAGGGCGATTCAGGCGGCGGGCTCTTCCTGCAGATCACCTGCGACAGCCCTGATGACATCCCCATACCCGAAGAGGCCGGTTCCGACGCCTCATCCATGTCATTCGGGATCCTGAAGGCGGCCCAGGCCATGGGCGATGCCGCCGCGTTAAGGGCGGCCGGAAGACCGGTAATGAGGATACATGTCCGCGGTGGAGATCTCCCGACGGCCATTACGTCCCTGGCCGATGCCCTGAGATGATTCCGGGCCGCGGCCTGTGAGACAGCGGGAGACACCGCGTCCGCAGCGGATACAGGAGGTGTTCCATGGGCCGATATGCATATGACCTCGGGATCGTCGGCGGCGGTGCCGCGGGTCTTACCGTAGCGGCAGGAGCCGCCCGATTCGGGGCGCGGACCATCCTCTTCGAGAAAACCGGCCGTCTCGGCGGCGACTGCCTCCACTCCGGGTGCGTGCCCTCCAAGGCCCTCATCCGCATCGCCTCGGTCCGGGCCCTGGCGGCGAGATCCAGGGAATTCGGCCTTCCCGCCCCGGACCTTCCGCCCGTGAACCTGGGGGCGGTCATGGACCGGGTCCGTTCAGTCATCGCCAAGATCCAGCAGCACGACTCACCCGAACGGTTCTGCTCGCTGGGCGCCGAGATCCGCTTCGGAAGCCCCGTCTTCTCCGATGACCATGTCGTGGATCTCGACGGCGAGCGCATCTCGGCGAGGAGCTGGATCGTGGCCACCGGTTCGTCCCCTGCGCTGCCTCTAGTGGAAGGGATCGAAGAGGTCCCTTTCTGGACCAATGAGACCGTTTTTTCCCAGTCCGTGCTCCCCCGGCACCTCATCGTTCTCGGTGGAGGGCCCGTGGGGTGCGAGATGGCCCAGTCCTTCCGCCGGCTCGGATCACAGGTGACCATGGTGGAATATCTGGACCAGATCCTTAGTGCCGAAGACCCGGACATGGCCGATGTCATCAGGACCCGGCTCGTCGCGGAGGGCATCGCCGTTCTGACCAACACCAGGGCCATCAGGGCGGTGGGGACCGGCGGCCGCATCACCCTGAGAATCGGCCCCGCCCGGGGTGAAGGCACCCCGTCTTCCCTGGAGGGGGATGCCCTGCTCATCGCCGCGGGGAGACGCCCGAACGTGGACGGGCTCGGCCTCCAATCCGCCGGGGTCTCCTACACTGCGTCAGGCATCCCGGTCAATGCACGCATGAAGACGAACATCCCCCACATCTATGCCTGCGGCGACGTGAACGGGACCATGCCGTTCACCCATGTGGCCGGGTACGAAGGAGGCATTGCGCTGGCCAATGCCGTCCTGAGGCTGCCGCGCAGGGCTTCCTACTCATCCGTGGGCTGGTGCACCTACATCGACCCCGAGATCGCCAGCATCGGGCTGAACGAGAAACGTGCCCGGGCGGAAGGCATCGAGTATCGCCTCATCGAGGAAGACTTCGCCGCCAACGACCGGGCCGTGACGGAAAACGAGACCGGAGGCAGGCTGAAACTGCTCCTCGACGCGAAGGGCAAACCCCTGGGCTGCCAGATCGTCGGGCCCCATGCCGGTGAAATCATCCATGAATGGATCGTGGCCTTCTCCGGCAGGGTCAGCCTCGCCGGCATGGCAGGTGCGGTCCACCTCTACCCCACCCTCTCCGAGATCTCCAAGCGTGCCGCAGGGGACTATTTCGCGGAGAAGCTCTTTTCAGAGCGCACCCGCTCGCTCCTCAGGACGCTCTTCAGCCTGAAAGGCAGGGCATGCGGGACGGGTGAGGTCGAACGATGACCGGGGAAACGTGACATGCAACTTTTCCTGCTTGCCGTCTTCGGCATCTACGGCGCCGTACACGTCTATGCCTTCCTCAGGGCCCGGGCGGCTTTTCCCTGCAGTACCGGCTGCTCCATCCTGCTGGGGCTGCTCCTTGCCGCCATGACCTTGGCCCCGATCCTGGTGAGAGTCCTTGAGCGGCATGGGCTCGATGGGGCGGCCAGGTCGATGTCGTGGATCGGCTATACCTGGATGGGCGTCATCTTCCTCTTCTTCTCGCTCTCGGTGCTCACCGACGCATACCGTCTCCTAGTCCACGGGGCTTCGCTCTTCCTCCCCGGGAACACCCACGCCTTTCTGCCGTCCCCCAGGCAGACCTTCCTCATACCCCTCGTCCTTGCCCTGGCCGTCTCTGTCCTTGCATACCACGAGGCCCTGAAGATCCGTATTGAAACGCTCACCATCCGGTCCCCCAGGGTCCCCGCAGACGTCGGGAGGTTGAGGATCACCCAGATTTCCGACGTCCACCTCGGCCTCATCGTCAGGGAAGGCAGGCTGCGCAGGATGCTCGAGATCGTCCGGAGCACGGACCCCGATATCCTTGTCTCCACGGGAGACCTGGTGGACGGACAGATCGACAGCATCTCCGGCCTGGCAAAGATCCTCGGGGAGCTCCGTCCGAGACACGGCAAGTATGCGGTGACGGGCAACCACGAGTTCTATGCAGGCCTCGACCACGCCCTGGAAGTCACCCGGGCGGCCGGCTTCACCATGCTCAGGAACCAGGCGGTACAGGCGGCCGGCTTCATCACCATAGCCGGCGCCGACGACCCCACAGGCATACGCTTCGGATCGGCACCGTCCCGGACGGAACAGGCAATGCTCTCCGGGCTGCACGGGGGCACCTTCACCGTCCTTCTGAAACACATGCCCATGGTCAGGCAGGACTCCGCCGGCCGATTCGATCTCCAGCTTTCAGGCCACACGCACCGTGGACAGATATTTCCGTTCGTGTTCGCAGTGAGGCTCTTCTTTGATCATATAGCGGGAAACTACGACCTGCCGGGAGGGGCCATCCTCCATGTCAGCAGGGGAACCGGAACCTGGGGCCCGCCCATGCGCTTCCTTGCCCCTCCGGAGATCACCGTGATCGATCTCGTCCACGATCCCGGGCAGTGAAATCTCATGGCTCTTGCATATGGAGAATGATATTTTCTTTCTTTCCACTCTCGTGATATTATAATAGGTTATTGTGTACGATGAGATGAGCGAACGGATTCCGTCAATCCTTTTCGACAGAGAGGACCACGATCTTCTGGATATCGTGAAGGAGGTCCTGCACAGGGACAAATCACGGGTATACATCAAGAACCTTCTGAACCCGTACCTCCATCCCCACGGCATCAGGGAGATGGCCGCTTCCAGGGAACTACGCATAGCCTATGCCGTGGCCCACATCCTGAACTCTCTTGAGATCGGCGAAGCCAGGGACAGGTTGAGCGCACTGCGCTCCTTGAGAGACGAGGTCCTCTCCAGCGCGGAAACCCATTTCAGGATCAATACCGCACGGGTTCTCATACAGATCATGAAGAAGCTGGTGCGCCTGCAGGGCGGCTTGAGAAGCTGTCTGGAGCTGGCCCACGACTTCCGCCTCGCGGCCTCGGGCAATCCCCGCATCATCAGAGAGCAGCTGCGCAGGCATCATCTCGTCGAGATGCCGGAAGACTGGAACCAGATCGCCACAGACGACCACGTGCACGACGTGAACACCAAGGGAAGGAAATCCCCCTCACACCTCATCATGGACGCCTGGATCAAAGGCATCCGCAGGCTCAAGATCATCTACTACAACTACGTGAAATCGGATGTGGCCGAAGAGCTCCTCGAGGCCGCCCAGATCATGGGCATCAGGGTCAGGATCGGCATCGAGTTCACCCCGAGGTTCAGGGACCGGTATGTCCAGATCATCTGGGCCCCCCGCGGGCTCCTTGACACGCAGGACTACCTCAACTTCCTCAGCGAGCCGCATGTCGCCGCCTTCACGGAGGAAGGAAAGCGGGTATCGGAATACAGGCAGCACTACGTGCTTGCCATCCTTGAGGAATTCAACACCAGGCATCGAGACACCATCAGAAAGACCTACGGGTTCGAGGTCGAGCCGCTCGATACAACGGAATTCCTCCGCTTCGTGGGAATGGGCCAGGTATCGATACTCCACCTGTCGGAATTCATCCACACGAAGATACTGCCGGCCATGCAGGCCCGCACCGAGGAACTGAGATCCATCCGCTCTTCATCCGGAGGAGGCAGTGAGCGCGAAGAGATGGAGCGGCTCGTCGATGAGATGAACAACCTCGATTCAGAGGCCATCGTGGAGAGATTCCTGAGACCTGCATCAAATCCCGGGATACCCGATCCGAACATCCCCCGGGATGACAAGGATCTGCCAAGCCTCCTCATGCTTTCGCCCCGGGAGCTCGTGGAACGGTTCGAGCATCTTCATTCCGGATACAGCATCACGCTGGGGCTGACCGGACTGGACACTGAGGATGTACTGGAGATCATCTACGAGTGCGGGGGGAAGATCACGCATCTGGAGAACTTCAACCTCAAGGACTACACCTCGGGGAAGACCCCTCCCTATGGCGAGATAAACGAGCTCCAGCGTGCCTTGAACAGCGGCAACGTCATCACCCTCAAGCGGATCCTGCATGAGATCATCCAGAAGGTCGAGGGATCAAACCATCCGGACAAGGCTTCCAGGAAAGAGAGCCTTGCCGGCATCCTGCATGACATCGGGGCCCTTCACTCGATGTATGACGCCTCGACGCTCAAGAGCCGCATCGGGAGCGACTCCGCCGGGCGATCGCACCATCTCTACGGCATGGGGCTCGTCATACAGGACACCCTGCCGCCACGGGCCCGGAAAGACATGCGCTTGACCCCTTCGGAATCCCGGTTCATCGTCCCCATCTACACGGGTGTCTACCGTCGGGTATCATACGTGCCCCGGGAGATAACGAACTCAGTTTTCAGGACCATCAGCCGCTGGTCGGAGAAACTCCCCGGCCTCAGATTCATAGGTAAAAGGCGCCAGGAAGAATGGGTAACCATCAAGAATTCAACCATTATCGGTGGCCGGGGAAACGTTGTAACCCTCGGAGGCATCGATGTGGAACGCTCCAACCAGCTTTTCCTTCATCCCCCCGAGGAACAGGAGCGTTCCAGCCCGGTCTCGTGGAGATACATGAATTCCACCCTGAAAATCTGGATCAAGATTCTTTTCGGATTCCTCCCGGCCTTTCTCACTTTTTACCTTACCAAGGACTGGTGGCTGCTCGGTTACTTCGGCGCCTTCATCTGGTTCGGTATCACGGGTCTGAGGAACATCCTCCAGTCCGTGCTCGGCGGGGGCGGGTTCAGCCGTTCTCCCCTTCTCAAGTGGGGCGATTATGTGAGCTGGGAACGGCTGACGGATTCCCTCCTGTTTACGGGATTCTCCGTTCCCCTGCTCGATTACGTGACAAAGACCGTCCTCCTCGACCGTTTGCTCGGTATCACCGTCGCAAATGGACCGGTTGCGCTCTACACCGTGATGGCCATTGCAAACGGTCTGTATATCTCATCGCATAACGCCTTCCGAGGATTCCCGCGAGGTGTGGTCGTGGGGAACTTCTTCCGTACCGTTCTGTCGATACCCCTGGCCATTCTGTTCAACATCGTCCTCGCCGCCATCCTCTCGGGCTTCGGCATTGTCGGTATCAATCCGATTCTCCAGAAATGGGCCGCCATCATCTCCAAGGCGGCATCCGACTGCGTGGCCGGGATCATCGAAGGTTTTGCAGACCGGTACCGGAATATCGGAACCCGCCTGCGCGATTACCGGAGCAAGCTGGACCAGCTCTTCAACAGCTATGCCCTCACGGAGATCTTCTTCCCGGAATCGGATATCCTCGAGATGCTCGAATCTCCCCAGGAATTCTTCCGCACCCTCCACAAGGAAGCGACGGACCTGGAACGCATCTTCAGCATCCATGCCCTTGATCTCCTCTATTTCTGGATGTACCAGCCGCGGTCCAGGAGTGCGCTCAAGATGATCCTGAGGGAACTCTCCACCGAGGAGATCAGGATATTCGTCCAGACGCAGTCCATCCTTTCGAGGGAGCGCGAGATAAGTCAACTCTTCCTTGACGGTGTCGTGGGCAAGAACTTTTCCCGTGCGCTGGCCTTCTATCTGGACAGATCCGGCCAGTATCTCGAAACGATCCGCAACGAACTCTGACGACGGAGAGTCGTCACTTCTCCCTCTCCACCAGTCCCTTCACGAACCACTGCTGCATGAAGAGCACCACCAGTACCGGCGGCAGCATGACGATCAGCGCGCCGGCAAGGGCCACATTCCAGTAAGGGATCTCGTCCACTGCAGGGATGATATGCTTGAGCCCGATGACCGCGGTCATCATCTTGGGATTGGTCGTGATGAGCAGCGGCCAGAGATACTGGTTCCACCCGTAGACGAATTCGATGACGACCAGGGCTGCGATGTTGGTCTTCGACAACGGGAGGAGGATCTTCCGGAAGAAGGTCATGGCGGACGCGCCGTCCATCTTCGCCGCCTCGCACAGCTCCTCCGGCACGGTGAGGAAGAACTGGCGGAAGAGGAAGGTGCAGGTCGCGGAGGCGACCAGGGGCATGATGAGCCCGGTATAACTGTCGAGCAGGCTCCATTGCAGGGATACCTCGACATCATGACCCATTATCCATCGTGCGACGCCGTCCAGGCGGAGCAGTTCCCAGAGTCCCTGGAGAGGTCCGAGGAGATTCGCGGCCATCTCGTAGGTCGGGAGAATCCTGACCTCCACCGGCAGCATGAGAGTGCAGAATACGGACACGAACGCGACCGTTCGGAAACGGTAATCGAAGTACACGATGGAGAACGCACCCAGCAGGGAAACGGCAATCTTCCCTATGGTGATTCCGGTCGCCATGATGAACGAGTTGAGCAGATTTGTCCCGAGGCTTCCGTTGATCCACGCCGCCTTGATGTTCACGAGGAACTGGTCGCCGGGGATCAGTGGCATGGGGATCCTGGTCACCTCTTCCAGGGGCAGTGTCGCGGCGATCACGGCATAGATGATGGGGAACCCGACAATGAGGATGCCGGCAATGAGTAAGGTGTAGGTGAGGATGTCGAGGATCGGCGTCTTCTCTGTCATTGTTACCTACCCCACGTACTGGACCTTGCGCTCTACGTACTTGAACTGCAGAACGGTGATCGTGATGATCAGGGTCATGAGCACCACCGACTGTGCCGATGAAGAGCCGAGGTTCAAGCCGATGAACCCGTCCTGATACACCTTGTAGACGAGGATGTTCGTCGCGCCTCCGGGCCCACCCTGGGTCATGGTGTGGATGACGCCGAAGGTGTCGAAGAACGAATAGATGATGTTCATGACCGTGACGAAGAACAGGGTGGGCGACAGCAGGGGGACCGTGATGGTCCAGAACCTCCTGAACGGGCTTGCACCGTCGATGGCCGCCGCTTCGATGAGGGACGTGGGGATGGCCTGCAGGCCGGCCATGAAGAACACGAAATTATAGCTGATCTCCTTCCATGCACTCGCCATGATGACCATGAACAGGGCATCGGTTCCCTTCAATAAAGGATTCCAGTCGAGCCCGAACCACCGCTTGATGGCCAGGGACACGACGCCGTATGACGGGTGGAGCAGGAACAGCCACAGAATGCCTGAAATGGCCGGGGCGACTGCATAGGGCCAGATGAGGAGCGTCCTTATCACGGACTTTGCCTTCAGAGCGCGGTTTGCCATGGTCGCGATGAACAGCCCGAGCGATATCGAGACGAATGCAACCAGTGCGCTGAAGATGCATGTGGTTACAATGGACTTCAGATAGAGCGGATCGGTGAACAACGCGATGAAGTTGTCGAACCAGACGAACTTGCTCCTGCCGCCGAAGGGATCGCTGAGCATGAATGACCGCATCAAGCCCTGAAACGCCGGCCAGTAAAAGAAGGTGAGCGTGATGGCGATCTGGGGCAGGATCAGAAGGTACGGCAGCGTTCGTGATGTGAAAACGGATCTCTTGATCATGTGTGCCTTCTCAACGGGCGCCTCCCCAAAGAGAGGAGGCGCCCGGTATGAACGATTTACTTATATGTCTTCTCGAACTCCCGAAGCTGCTGGTTTCCCCGGGCGACTGCGCTGTCCATCGCCTCTTTCGGGGTCTTCTTCCCGTTCCATACCAGCTCGAGTTCCTCGTTGATGATATTGCGGATCTGTATAAAGTATCCGAGCCGCAGGCCCCTCGAATTTTTATCCGGATCTCTCCTGGTGAGCTGTTTGATGCCTACTTCCTGATAGGGATATTCCTTGTAGTACCCGTCTTTCTTCAACTGTTCGTAGGCCGCCAGCGTGATGGGGAAGTACCCTGTCTCCTTGTGCCAGTATACCTGCATCTCAGGCTTTGCAAGGTGCTTCAGGAAAGCGGCGATCCCTTTGTAGTCCTTCTTGTTGTGTCCTTTGAACACCCAGAGGGATGCTCCGCCGATGATGCTGTTCTGGGGGTTCTTCATCCAGGCCTCCACGGGAAGGGGGGCCACATCCCAGCCGAAATTCTTGGCCGATTTCTGCAACGTCGAGATCTGGCTCACGGAGTCGATGTACACCCCTGCGTTCTGGGCAAGAAACTCGGCTGACGGGCCCTGATACTTCTGGCCGCCGTAGTAGAACCGGTTGTCCTTCATCCAGTCCTTGAGCATGGCGATGTGCTTGATGACCTTGTCGTTGTTGAAGAGGAGCACGCAATCGAGTCCCTCGTAGCCGTTGGCCTTTGATGCAAAGGGAATGTCGTGGATGGCGCTGTAGTTCTCCACCTGGGTCCAGGACTGCCACCCGCAGACCAGACCCCCGGTCACGCCTGACTTGACCAGCTTGGCCGTGATCTCTCCCAGTTCATCCCATGTGACGGGTTTTTCTTTGCTGAGCATGGGGATCCCGGCCTTCTTGAACAGGTCAACGTTGTAGTACATGACCGGGGTCGAGGAATTGAACGGCATGGACATCAGGTTCCCGTCCGCATCCATATAGTAGGACAGGACCGGTTGGATATAGGCCTTCCAGTCGATGTCGTACCCCTCGTCCTTCATGAGCTTGTAGACGGGATACACGGCCCCGGAGAGCATCATGGTCTGGGTCCCCACCTCGAAGGACTGGAGGATGTGGGGCTGCTTCTTGGCGCGATAAGCCGCTACCCCTGCGTTGACCGTCTCGTCGTAATCACCCTTGTAGGTCGCGACCACGACGTACTCGGACTGCGAGTCATTGAACGCCTTGACCATGGTATCGATGACCTTTCCCCGGGCCCCCTTCATGGCATGCCACCAGTTGATGGTGATCGGCTCTGCCATAACCTGTCCGGACAGAAAAACTATCGATATTACTGCTGAAACCAGTACGAGTATCTTCCTCATGTCCATACCCTCCTCTTATGTGGTTTAAGATCGAGCAGTGTGTCCGATGTGCAGGTATCAATGTCTGCATAAAAATTACTCTCCAGGGTCATTCAAGTCAAGGGCATTCAATCCCAGAGATCGAATCATATCCAATTGTTATATATCTCAACACGTTGGGACCATCCTGGGCAGCCCTTCCACGCTCAGTCCGGTTTGATTTTTATACCCTGCTCTTGACGCTCCTGAGGCTTTTATACTAAGTATTTTCTGTGATCGGGAATACGCATGTGTGGTAAAGATTTGCTTCACGGGATGGGGTTCAGTCTCGTCCGGATCGAGAAGAGACCATGGCTGACGTAGTCTTGAAGAATGTCGTAAAGAGGTTCGGCAAGGTGGAGGTGGTTCACGGCGTGAACCTTCAATTCCACGACAATGAGTTCATCGTCCTTGTCGGACCCTCCGGCTGCGGAAAATCAACGATACTGCGAATGATAGCAGGCCTCGAAAAGATCACCCGTGGGGATATCCTCATCAACGGCCAGGTCGTGAACGACGTCGCCCCCAAGGACAGGGGCATCGCCATGGTCTTTCAGAACTATGCCCTCTATCCCCACATGAATGTCTTCAACAACATGTCGTTCGGGCTGAAGCTGAGCAAGAAGCCCAAGGAGGAGATCCTCCGGAGGGTGCACGAGACGGCCGAGATCCTGGAACTCGGCGAATTGCTCCACAGGAAGCCCCACGAGCTCTCCGGGGGGCAGCGCCAGCGGGTCGCAATGGGCAGGGCCATGGTCAGGAACCCTGCAATCTTCCTCTTCGACGAACCCCTGTCGAACCTGGATGCGAAACTGCGAACCCAGATGCGCACCGAGATCAAGCTCCTCCACCAGAGGGTCAAGGTCACCACCATCTATGTCACCCACGACCAGGTGGAGGCCATGACCCTGGCCGACAGGATCGTCGTGATGAACAACGGGTATGTCGAGCAGGTGGGCGAACCCATCGAACTGTTCGAGAACCCGGCAAATACTTTTGTGGCCGGATTTATCGGAAGCCCTCCCATGAACCTGGTCCCGGCCAGGACCATACAGCTGGACAGCGGAATGCATCTCGACTTCAACGGACATCTCAGGTTACCGATCCCTGAAAGGCAGAACTCCCCGGTCCGGAAAGACATGGACGTCATCATGGGGATCCGGACGGAGGACTTCAGCATCGACAACGGGACGAACGGTTTCCCTGAGGAGTGGAAAGTGGAGGGGACCGTCGAGGTGGTCGAACCGCTCGGCGGCGAGACCAACATGCACATGAACATGCAGGGCGTGAAGTTCATGGCTCGCAGCGAGGGAAGGCGGCTCATCACGGTGGGCGAAAAGCTCAGGATGGCCATGAACCTGAACCATCTCCACATCTTCGACGCGAAGACGTCTCTGTCGATCTACTGACCTTCCTGTTCCCGGGCTAGGTCCGTCCGTTTCGCATCAGGATTTCGGCGATCTCCGCGAATCCCTGACCGCCCGGAGAATCAGCGATGAATGCCGGGAGGTGGTTCATGCGCTCGGTGAACCGGAGGACATTCCTCACCCCTGCCGAATACGGGAAGTACTCGAACATGGGCTCGTCATTCGGTGAATCCCCGCAGAAGATGAACCGTTCCTTTATGTCGGAGAGCTCCATCCCCCATCGCTCTGAGACAAAGATCCTTGTCATGGAAAGCTTGTCGTAGCTGCCGAACCATCCGTTGACGTGGATGGAAGACACCTTGAACCGTGCCCCGTGCCCTTCGAAAATCCGACAGATCTTCTCGATGTCCTCGCGTCCGAGGGGGGGGACATCTTCAGTGAAATCTATGGCAAGATCCGATTCGCGGTATGACTGGTCGTTCGAAACGGCAGAACCGGGAACGGCCGAGAGGATCTCGTCCCGTATTCCGGCGAGCCGGACTCTCTTCTCCCTCCGGACGTCCTCCGGGTCGAGGAATCTTTTCTTCAGCCTCCCTTCTGTTTCGTCCATCCAGAAATAGAAGGCGCCATTCTCTCCCACCACGCCGTCCACCGGCCACATCCGGGCGATGTGGTCACACCAGCCTGCCGGCCTCCCCGTGATGGGCACCAGCCTGAGGCCCGATTCCCTGAGCTTCCACAGGGCATTGAATGAAGCGGCCGGGATCTTGCCCCGGGTCGTGAAGGTATCATCGATATCGAAAAAGACACCGATGAGATCCCGGACAACCTGCTGCGGTATGGTCCTTATCGAGGGAATCACATTGCGCTCCAATCAGCTCATATGGGTTATTCACATCATACTTCATGGTTCATACTATCCGACAGCGGATTTTTCAATAACTGCAGGCAACGGGCCGCTCCACCCCGTCCTTCTCATCATGCGGGTCGGGCAGCTTCCGTCAGATCACGAGGGGCTCCTTGACTTCCCCGCGTCAAACGATTAAAATATATTGAAATATAAAGAGTTACAAGATCCCAACAAGGAGGTCACGGCATGCGTATACCTGCCGGTCTATGCCTGGTCGCTCTCTTCGGTCTTTTCCTGCTCGCGTCGGGGTGCTCGAAAGAGGAGGAACCCGTTTCTGTCCAGGCACCGTCACCTGCATCGGAGCAGCCTGCAGCCGAGAAGCCTCAGCCCTCCGTCAAGGGGTCCGAGATGGACAAGGCTCTTGCCGTCCACAAAGAGTTCGCCACCTCTTTCTCCGGCACCCTGGTCAAGGGAGACACCGTGGAAGCGGTGCAGGAACGTATGGCCCTGGCGGACAGGACCCGGCTGAACAGCATGATGCTGAGATCCGAGCTGAAGGATACCGATGCAGCGGAATTCCTCGTCAGGTTCACTGACCTGCTCCAGAGCTACCTCGATCTCGGTTCCAGGCACATCGCCACCCTCGAGGAGGTGAACCGCCTCCTTGCCAGGGGCAAGGAGATGCAGGACAGGATCGCCAAGATGCCCGACAAGGAAAAGGACCAGGCCACCAAGGAATTCAATGCCGTCGTGGATGAGCACAACAGCCTGGTCAAGGGGGCTCTCACTCAGGAACAGAAAGAGCTTGAAACCCTGAAGAACGAGCTCCTGGAACTCAAGTGAGCATGATGATCACATGATGATCATCATGGTATTCCCATCAGATGCACACGCCCCATACCGGATGGCGGCGTGCAGCAAGCCTCACGATCCTGCTCCCGGCCTCGCCGTATGAATAGCCCGCAACCTCTGCGGCGCAGGCGAGACTGGCATCTGCACTGATGTCGGCATTGGGGTTCACGTCAAGGACATAGAAGATGCCGTCCCGTTCGCGTATGTCGAGACGCCCGTAGTCCCTGCATCCCACAGCGGTGTAGGCCGCCATGCAGACCCGTTCGAGGGCCTGCAGCTCATCGCCGTCCAGGGGTGCGGGCAGGAGGGTCCGGATACCCTCGTAATGCACCGATCCCGGCACGCACTTGGAATCGTGCGTGCACAGCCGGTCGTGAAAATCGCTGAACAGGGAGAAGTCCATCTCGGCGGGGGGAAGCATCTCGACGTGCCCGTTTCCCCAGAGCGACACGTGGTACTCCCTCCCGTCGATGAAATCCTCCACCAGGGCCGGCTGTCGGTATGCCTCGAGAATGTAGTCGATTCTATCCATGAGCTCTTTCTCCGTCATGACGACGGAGTCCCGGGTGATGCCTTCGCTGCAGTGCTCGTTCGCCGCCTTGACAATGGCGGGAAAACGGTCCCACCCGTCTCTTTCAGGGCGGTCATACAGGCGCCACGCCGGTGTCGGTATGCCCGATTCCTCGAGGACCTTCTTCACCAGCCTCTTGTCGCAGGCGAGCTCGAGGGCAGCCGAATCGGCCCCGGTGAACACGAAGCCCATGCGCTCCAGCTCCCTGGCCACCAGCGGCTCGCTGTGCGGCCTGCCCGGGATGCTCTCGCACCAGTTGAACACGACGTGTCCTGCAGGATCACAGGCTCCCATGACATCGGTGATGTTGTCTTCGAACAGCGGAATCAAAACAGCAGCGTGTCCGATCCTGGACAAGGCCTCATAGAGCTGGCTCGTTACGGAAACGACTTCTTCTCTTTCGAAAGCGGTCCAGGAGGGATCAACGTTGTACAGGAGGATTACCGGTACATCGCGGGGATCGATGTCCAGCGGCATCCCTACCCCCCCTTCTCCACTGACATGACAGATCTGCGTGCCCCGGCCCGGGCTTGAAGGGGAATTGATCCCCCATGGCGGAAGCAGACGCTCCCGGCTTCTGCGAGTCTTGATATGTCGTTCAGACAGACCATTTCTCGTTCTGATTGTGAACAATTTTCACGCGATGATCAAGACAATAATCCACGGACCGTCATTTTTTCATCCATGCCGTTCGACCCTGGCCTTGTCCACGGCCTGCAGGAGCATCTCCTTGAGTCTGTTCTCCGGGGGAACATTCCCCATGAGCACCACGGCGCCGTCCACGGTCAGGGCGGGGGTCGTTACGATGCCCGCATCGCCCATCTCCCGCAGATCAGTGACATACTCATAGTCAACCCGCTCCCCTGCCAGGGAAAGAGTCTCCTTCACGACGACGTCGATCCGCTCGCACCGGTAACAGGAGGCGCCGTAGAGACGGATCCTGATCTCAGTCCCTGTCCGGGTCCTCTCCTGGAGCTTCCCTACGGACACGAGATATTCTTCGTACAGTGCCTTCCGGTAGAGTGGTTCCTGATTGTGCGGGATGTAGTTCTTCTCCTTCACCTTCTCCATGATGAGGTCGGCGAGGTGGTCTTCATCCGTGATCATGGCCGCGTTCACCGCCCGGAAGATCTCCTCCATATCGATGATGCCCACCTGCTTCCCGCCGATCTCCATCCTGCTTGCAGCCATAAATCCTCCCTGCCGCTACCTGCAGCTGAGGTAGCAGACCCCGTCCTCGGTCTCTACCGCATGGGGGAAGTACTTCCTGCGGAGCCACATGGAGACGTTCACCAGGCTGATGAGCACGGGAACCTCCAGCAGCGGCCCGATGACCGTGGCAAAGGCCTGGTTCGAATGGATGCCGAAGATGGCCACCGCCACGGCGATGGCGAGCTCAAAGTCATTGCTCGCGGCAGTGAACGATACCGTCGCGGTCTGTGCATAGTTCGCCTTGATCCTGTAGGCCACGAAGAAGGTCACGAACCACATGATGAAGAAGTAGACGGCCAGGGGGATGGCGATCCGTACCACATCGAGGGGGAGCTGCACGATGTACTGTCCCTTCAGCGAGAACATCACAATGATGGTGAAGAGCAGTGCGATGAGGGTGAGCGGACTGATTCTCGGGATGAACACCTGCTCGTACCACTGCCTGCCTTTCACCCTGAGCAGGCCGAACCGGGTCAGCACTCCTGCGATGAAGGGTATGCCGAGGTATATGAACACGGTCTTCGCCGCCTCCGTTATGGAGATGCTCACGTTCAGTCCTTTGGCCAGGCCGAGCCAGTTGAGGCCCACCGTGATGAACACGAAGATGTAGACCGCGTAGAAGAGCACCTGGAACACCGCATTGAAAGCAACCAGGCCCACGGCCAGCTCGCGGTCACCTTCGGCCAGCTCGTTCCACACGATGACCATGGCGATGCAGCGGGCCAGACCCACAAGGATGACCCCGATCATGTACTCGGGATAGCCCCGCAGGAAGATGACGGCCAGCACGAACATGACGACAGGCCCGATGACCCAGTTCTGCAGGAGGGAGACGCCCAGCAGTCTTTTGTGCTTGAGTACCTTGCCCATCTCCTCGTAGCGCACCTTGGCGAGCGGCGGGTACATCATGAGGATGAGGCCTATGGCGATGGGGATGGAGGTTGTCCCCATCTGAAGGTCAGCAATGAACTGCGTAACCCCCGGCGAGAAATACCCCAGGAGAATGCCGAAGCCCATGGCGACGAAAATCCACAGGGTCAGAAACCGGTCCAGCAGGGAAAGCCGCTTTCCTGTCGCGTCCTTCATATGAACACCCCCTTCTCGTCAATTAGGTTTTACCGTCATGATCCGCCCTTGTGCAACATGTCCTTTGCCGCAGAAACAGTGAACCTTCCCTGGTCTGCAAAGAACACCATCTGAGCGGCAACGAAAAGGGACCCGTCCCTCAGCAGGTACCACCAGGTGATTCTCTCCGCCGTGGGAGAGCTGCTGAAGCAGCCGCAGGCGATATCCAGACCACGGGCCAGGTTGAACCCCAGGGCCGCAGTGAAGACGAAGAGCAGCACCGAGATGATCATTGCACCTCCAGCAGTCCACAGGCCGAGCACCAGGCACGCCCCGGCAAGGGCCTCGACCCAGGGCAGGATGATGGCGGTGATGTTCACCAGGGATGCAGGCAGGATATGGTAGTTGTAGACCGCCAGGGAGAATCCGGCAGGGTCGATGATCTTGGTCATGCCCGCATAAAAGAACATGGCACCCAGCGCGATCCTTGCCGCCCCGACGAAGGCCTGAAACGCCTTAACCCGTGCCAACCGTTCACTCATAGGGATACCCCCCGTCCATCCATCCGGCCCAGCCTTCGGGCATGACCCTGACCGGCCCTATCCCCAGATCGCGGAGCTTCTTTACCAGGTCTGCGGCCAGGGGGCAGTCCACGTCGTAGCAGTAGGCGATGAGTGTCTTGCCGGTTCTGAGCATGGCACGGACCTCTTCGAGATGCATCGCAGCATTCTCCACGGTGATGTTCGTCGAGCCCGGTATGTGGCCTGACATGAAATCCCCGGGTTCTCGCGCATCGATGAGCAGTGCCTGATGACGGGACAGAAGCGCAAAGGCATCATCTACGTGGATAACCTCCAGTTCCCCGGCATGCATCTCGGTCACCGCCCGGGGGCTCCAGTCACCCACGAAGGGGATGCCTGCAGGCCTCACCAGGTTGACAATGGAACCAGCAATGACAGCCACGACAACAATCCAGAATGCCTGGACAACCCCTTTCATGACGTGATGCTTCACCGTTTCCCCTCCGAACTCAGCTGAACATGTGCATGTTATAACGCCCTGACAAAGGGCGAGGTAATGAAATACAACCCGAGAAGGATGATAACCACTCCTGCGCACTTCCGGAAAATGAGGGAAGCCCCCTGCCAGGAGCTGTTCTCGAGCACCCCCTTCACGGCCGCTGTGGAGCTGCCGGCAATCACGATGGGGATGCAGTGTCCCAGGGCAAAGACCATGATGAGGGCAATGCCTGTGACAATCTTGGCCTGTACCGTGATAATGGCCAGGATGGGGGCTATGAAACCGAAGGTGCAGGTGCCTGACAGGATGCCGTAGGCCAGCCCGAGCCCCAAGGCACCGAAGAGACCCTTGAAATTGAGCCGTGTGAGGATGCTGCCGGACATGGAGCATGACTCCACCCCGAGCATACCCAGCGCCACCCAGATGAGGATTCCACCGATGAGGACCTCCCAGAACATGCCCACATCGCCGAGCATGCGGCCCAGGAGCGCACAGGCGATGCCCACCAGTGCGATGCTGGTGAAGAGTCCCAGGGAAAACGCCACCGAGTAGACGGCCGCCTGTCTGGGGTTCACCAGTATGTGCTGGCCTCCCACATAGGCCACGATGAGCGGGATGGACGCCAGGTGGCACGGGCTCAGCATCACACTCACCATGCCCCAGAGGAAGCTGCCGACGAGGGCATACATGGTGGAGCCCATGAGCCACGAGTTGATGGTCAGGTAGACGGACTCTAGCATGTGCCGCCATCCTCCGGATGATCACCTACCCTCTCTGTGGATGCCGACAGGCAGAGCATCACTTCACTCCCATTTTGGCGAACTGATCCGCAATGGCGTTCTCGTCCATGAATCCCACGTGACGATATACCTCCTTGCCATCGCGGTCGAAGAAAATCTGTGTCGGGATGGCCCGGATTTCGAAGCGCCGGGCCTGATCAATATCATACCGTATGTCTATGACAACGACCTCTGCCCTGCCCTCAAAACGTTTCTTCACTTTCTCCAGAACAGGAGCCATCATCTTGCACGGGATGCACGTGCCTTTGCCGAGATCGACCAGTGTTATCTTTCCCTTTGCCGGTATTTTCGTGTAATCCTCAGCACAGGCCGCTTGGCCCAGAAAGACGGCCACAAATACTATTACAGCCACTCCGAAGAAAACGGCCCTCCTCATCGTGTCCATCCATGATCCTCCCATGTTCCCTAAGTCTTCGTCGTCCCCATGAACAACCGGACCCTGGCAGGATCCAGGCAGGGTACTTCGGGATTTCTCTCCCCCGTCATGTCATTCCTTGATAAGCTCCTCGATCTCTGCGGATGTCAATACCTTGCCCACCGACTTCACCTTGCCGTCCACGGCCAGCGCGGGTGTCATCATGACGCCGAACTTCATGATCTCGTTGATGTCCGTCACCTTCTCGATCTCATAGTCCATGCCGAGCTTCCTGGCCGCCTGCTCTGTGTTGTCGGCGAGCTTGACACACTTGGCACATCCCGTGCCCAGGATCTGCAGTTTCTTCATTGATCTTCTCCTTTCTAGAACAGGGTCCCGTAGAGAAACCCGGATATGGTCGCCATGACGATGACCAGGCTCACGTATACCACTGTCTTGCCCGTTCCGATGATGGACCGGATTACAAGCATGTTGGGCAAAGACACCGCCGGTCCGGCCAGTAGCAGGGCCAGGGCCGGGCCTTTGCCCATGCCTGAGCCCATGAGCCCCTGGAGGATGGGCACCTCGGTGAGCGTGGCGAAGTACATGAACGCACCGGCGATCGATGCTATGAAGTTGGCGAAGAACGAGTTGCCGCCCACCAGTGAGCTCACCCACACCGAAGGGATGATGCCCTCGTACCCGGGCCTGCCCAGCAGGAAGCCGGCCACCAGCACACCGGCGAAGAGGATGGGCATGATCTGCTTGGCAAACCCCCACGAACCGGAAAACCACTCCTGCATCTCGCCTTTCTGGGTGCTCGTGAGGTACGACAGGCCCATGACCCCTATGGCGAAGCCCACCATGGGCGTGGAGGGAAAGGCGAGTGAAAAGACCGCCGTGATGACCCCTACGGCAACGACCTTCACCGGCGGCACTGCAAACCAGGTCACAAGCATGACGCCCAGGCCCGCTGCGCTCAGCGCGGTGATGATCCACTTGGACGCATAGACTGCATGCCAGACGCCGGCATCAGCCTGGGGCCTTCCCCAGTTGGCGAACACGAGCACCGCGATCATGGCGGCGAAGTACAGGGCGTTCTGCCACAGGGGCCGCATCCCGTCACCGTCGCCGAGCATCATCTGAGGACCGTTCCCGTCTCTGCGCTCATGGCGGTAGATTCCATGCATGATGAGCCCGATGACGACACTGAACACGATGGCGCCGACGGCCCGGGCTATGCCCAGTTCGAGGCCCAGCACCCTAGCGGTGAGGATGATGGCCAGCACGTTGATGGCAGGTCCCGAGTAGAGGAATGCCACGGCAGGCCCGAGCCCGGCCCCCATGCGGTAGATTCCCGCGAACAGGGGCAGGATGGTGCAGGAGCACACGGCGAGGATCGTGCCCGAAACCGAGGCCACACCATAGGCGATGACCTTCTTCGCGTCCGCGCCCAGGTACTTCATGACCGTGTTCTGGGACAGGAAGACCCCGATGGCGCCCGCGATGAAGAAGGCGGGCAGGAGGCACAGGATTACGTGCTCCTGTGCATACGATTTGGCCAGGTACAGACCTTCGAGTACGGCGTTGTCGAAACGGGGCATGCCCACCGGGAGATAGAACAGCACGAGAAAGGCTCCGACCAGCCCGGCGAGCCATTTCCATTCGTCCTTCCAGTTCATACTGAGACCTTTTACCTTTCGGAGCCGGCCGCTACCGGAGGCAGCAGGCGACCTTCATGTGTTCGTCTGCGATGGTGCACACCGCCTGGTTGATGCAGGACAGCACGGGTATGAGGCAGGGCATGCGGTTGGAGTAGTATACGTTGAGCCCTTCCTTCCTCGTAGCCACGATCCCGGCGTTCCGGAGCACGGCCAGGTGGCGCGACGTGTTCGCCTCTTTCTCTCCTGTGATGACCACCAGCTCGCCGGCGGTCTTCTCGCCGTCCGCCAGGGACTCGAACACCCGTATCCTCACCGGGTGGGCCAGGGCCTTGAGGATATCGGCCTTCTTCTGGGCCGCCTCCATATTCGGTCGAATGCCTGCCGTTTGCTGATCCATGGTTTGAACTCCATTCATATTACTATTTTAGTATTTGGTAATATATCGGATCAGCAGGGTCAAGTCCTTTTTTCAGATCTCATGCATCCTTTCATGATTGATCTGCATCGGCGGGGAATGTATCGTTGACTCATGGACATGGACCTCTACCTGAGATCAACCGACATCGTAGACTGGCTCCACCCAGAGGTCCTGGCCAAGGCCAGAGATCTCGCTAAAGGCCTTCCGTCCCTCTCCGACATCGCCATGCGCTGTTTTGTATGGGTTCGAGACTCGGTGAGGCACATCGGCGATTACGACATCCAGACCGTTGCCTGCTCCGCATCGGAGGTCCTTACGGCATCCTCGGGCGTGTGCTATGCCAAGAGCCACCTCCTCGCCGCACTGCTGAGGGCGGGAGGGATTCCTGCCGGCTTCTGCTACCAGCGCCTGAGTGTCGACGACAACGGCCCGCCCTTCTGCCTGCACGGCCTGACCGCCGTGCATCTCCCCGGCATCGGGTGGTACCGGGTCGACCCGCGAGGCGACAACGATAAGCTGAGGGCGGACTTCTGCCCACCCGAGGAACGTCTCTGCTTCACCCCGCACCTCCCCGGAGAGGCCGATCTTCCCGAGATCTGGCCCGACCCGCTGCCGGTCGTCCTCGATGCGCTGAGGACCTTCAGGAATAAGGACGAGCTCTGGAAACATCTTCCGGACATCCCGATTCTCGACCGTTCTGCAGAATGATCATGGAGACCATGGAAAAGGAAGCCGCACCCGCCGGAAAGATACCTGATCGGTGCCAACAGTGCAGGGGATGCATATACTGCGACGAGGCATACTGCCCGTTCAACGCCCACGGTGATACAGACCGGTGCCGCATGGATAAGTGCAAGTACTGCACAGACTTTCTCAAGAGGGAACGGCTCTACCTGAACAATGTCGGATAGACAAGGATTCCCGCCGTCATCATCCTTTCCCCGTACCGATATGCTCTTTCCATAATGCTTTCACTTTACCAGCGCCTTATTCCGATTATTAGATATAGTGAACTGCCGCGCTGCCGCTGAACGCGACACGACAAAGGTGATAGCTTGAGATTCTGGAAATATTTCGTCCTCATCCTTCTGGCCGTTTTGGTGGTATCAGCCTTCGCCCTTTCGGCCATCTACCAGAGTGCCAAGGACCAGGCCATAAAGGACCTGAATACCACACAGATGGTTCATGCCCGCCAGGCGGCCATGAGCATCACCCACCACATGAATTTCTTCATCTCCACCTTGAACCTCCTTGCGCGCATGCCGGACATCGTCGACCTGAACGATACGGGCAGGCGGTTCATGGCCGGCTACCAGCAGCTCAACGCCAGGGAAATCAAGGGGATCACCCGAGTCGATGCCCGGGGTCGGATCGTCTACACTTCACCCTTTGACGAAGAGGTTATCGGTCGGGACATATCCGGCCAGGAACATGTCCGGACCATACTGATGACCCACCAGACAGTGATCAGCGATGTCTTCACGGCAGTCCAGGGTTTCCGCGCCATAGCTGTCCACGTCCCCGTGTCCAGGAACGGGGACTTCGACGGGACGATCGGCATCCTGCTGTCCTTTGACAGCATTGCCCAGAGGCACATAGAGAATATACGTATCGGCAGGACGGGTTATGCGTGGGTCATCAGCGAGAAGGGAATCGAGATTTCGTGCCCTGTTCCCGGTCATGTGGACAGGAGCGTCTTCGATACCTGCAGAGACTTCCCGGAGATCCTTGCCATGGCACGGGAAATGATGAAGGGCAGGAAGGGCATCACCACGTACCACTATGACCGCATCAGGGGAACGGCCACGGAACGGGTTCTCAAGCATGCGGTATATCTGCCCATACCCATGGGCAACACCTTCTGGTCCATTGTGGTGGCCACCCCGGAAGACGAGGTCACGGCATCCCTTGCGGGCCTCAGGATAAAGCTTTTGATCGGCATCGCTTCACTGCTCACCATTTCCATGATCTTCACCTACCTCCTTCTCAGGTCCCGCATCATCGTAAGAGAGCAGAAAGAGCGCGAGACGGTCATGCGGGCGTTGGAGGAGAGCGAGGAGCGCTACCGGCTCCTGGCCGAGAACGCCAACGATATCATCTTCACCATGGACACGAATCTCCGCTTCACCTACGCCAGCCCTTCCGTGGAACGCATCCGGGGATTTTCGGTGAAAGAGGCCCTGGCTCAGTCCCCCCTCGATGTACTGACTCCCGCCTCCCTCGACCTCGCCCTGAACATCTTCGATGAGGAGCGGCGGATCGAGGAAAGCGGCCGGGGCGACCCTTCCCGAACGAAAACCCTGGAACTGGAGGTGCGTTGCCGTGACGGTTCCACCATCTGGACCGAGACTACGTTCTCCCCTCTGAGGGACCACCGCAAAAGGGTGACCGGCATCATGGGCATAACCCGCGACATCACAGAACGCAAGCAGGCGGAAGAGACCATCAGGGAGCGCGAGGAGATGCTCAACGCGTTCGTGCAGGCCTCCAGGGACTGGATCTGGGCTATGGACCTGCGGAGCGTACACACGTTCTCAAACCCAGCAGTCACGGCCATCCTTGGGTATGCCGTCGAAGAGATCGTGGGGGCCTCCCTCGAACTCATGCATCCGGACGATCGAAAGATGGTCGAAAACGCCATGCCGACGTGGCTCGCCGAGAAACGCGGATGGCAGAACCTTCTCGTCCGGTTCCGACATAAGGACGGAACGTGGAGATTTCTGGAAAGCAGCTCGGTGCCGATCCTCGATCCCGTCGGAGAGGTCATCGGGTTCCAGGGGGTGGACAGGGACGTCACCGAGCGGATGCAGACGGAAGCCGAACAGCAGCGTCTCCGAGATCAGCTCTCGCAGATCCGGAAGATGGAATCGGTGGGCCAGCTTGCAGGAGGCATAGCCCACGACTTCAACAACATGCTCACTCCCATCATGGGGTATGCGGAGCTGCTGAGCGGCAACTTGCCCCCCGACGACCCCCGGCGCTCCTACGTGGAGCAGATCCTCCGCTCGGCCGAGCGGTCCCGCGACCTGGTGCGCCAGCTCCTGGCCTTTGCACGCAAACAGACCCTCGAGATGAAGCCCGTGGATCTGAACAGGGTCATCGAGAATTTTGAAAAGATGCTTTCCAGGGCCCTCCACGAGAACATCGTCATACGGACCGGGCTGTTTCCCGGCCTGGGCACCATCATGGCAGACGTAGGCCAGATCGAGCAGATCATCCTGAATCTTGCGGTGAACGCCCAGGATGCCATGCCGGACGGCGGGACCCTGAGCATTGAGACCGACGAGATCTTCCTCGATACGGACTCCATACGATCCCATGAAGGCATCGAACCCGGACCGTTCGTGCTGATGCGTCTGAGTGATACGGGAACGGGCATGGACAGCGAAATCCTTTCACACCTTTTTGAGCCGTTCTTCACCACCAAGTCCCCGGGCAAAGGCACAGGGCTTGGCCTGGCCACGGTATACGGCATCGCCTCGCAGCACGGGGGCTTCATTTCCGTGTCCAGCGAACCGGGCAAGGGGACCACCTTCAGGGTCTACATTCCGCGCTATGGTGAATCATCTCCAGAAGGCGTTCAGGAAAAGCGCCACGGAATGCCTTTACACGGCAGGGAAACCCTCCTGGTCGTGGAAGACGAGGATCAGGTAAGGGACCTTATAACCGGCATCCTGGAAGGGTATGGGTATCGCGTCTTTGCATCGTCCAATGCGTCTGCAGCCCTGGAGCTCTCTTCATCCCTCCGGGAGACCATCGACCTCCTGATAACCGACGTCATCCTTCCCGACCTGAACGGCAAGGCGTTGTTCGAGCGTCTTTCAGCCGCCCGTCCCGACCTCAGGGTGCTCTACATGTCGGGGTACACTGCGGATGTCATTACCCAGCACGGCGTCCTCGAATCCGGGGTGACCTTCATCCAGAAGCCCTTTTCCCTGCAGGGCCTCGCGCAAAAGGTCCGGGAGCTGCTCGATTCGATGAATGCCTGACAGGGAGCAATCGGAAGTCTCTGCGGTTCTCAGTCCGCTCCGGGCTGGATCTGACCCTCATTCTTCGTGTTCTTCATGAGGAGCACCAGGGGGATCAGGACGATCATCATCCAGGTGAGCAGGGAAAAGACATCGGCAAAAGACAGCATGGTCGCCTGTTTGATCGTATTTTCGTAGATCACTCCCAGGGCTCCATGATCGGCCGTGGCCGGGTCGAGCCCTCTCTGCCGGAGGAGTGCCGTACCCTGCCGGACCGTCAGGAAGTACGTCGGGTCGTATGGGGTCAGGTGCTCCACCAGCCGTGCCTGGTGGAACTGGGCCCGGCGGCTCACCATGGTCGTGACCACGGCAATCCCTATGCTGCCTCCGATGTTCCTGATCAGGTTGTACAGGGCAGTGGCATTACCCATATCTTCCTTTTTTATCCCGGCTATGGTCAGGGTGGTCAGGGGGATAAAGAGGATGCCCATTCCCAGGCCCATGTAGATCCGGGGCCACAGCACGGTTCCGAAGTCGACGCCGAGAGTGAAGCCGGCCATGAGGAGCGTGGAGTACGCGGTGAGAATCACACCTGAGACGATGAAAATCTTCGGATTGGAGCGGTGGAGAAACTTGCCGATGACGGGCATGCTCAGAAGGTTGGCCACACCCCCGGGGGCAAGCACAAGGCCGGCCAGGGTCGCTGTATATCCCATGAGCGTCTGGAGGTAAATAGGCAGCATCACGAGGGTTCCGTAGAGGTTTGCCATGAAGATGAACATGGCCGTATTGCCCAGGCAGAAGGAATAGTTCCTGAATACCCCCAGGTCGACGATGGGATGTTCGGCACGTCGCTCCACCATGATGAAGAGTACCAGAGAGAATGCCGCAGTGAGGGCGAATGCAATCATGGTATTGGAACTGAACCAGTCGTATCTCTGACCCCGGTCGAGGAGAAGCTGGAGACATGCCACACCGAGGCCCAGCAGGATGAGTCCCCAGTAGTCGATCTTCATGCGCATGCCCTTCATGTAGGGAGGGTCATGGATGACGAAGAGAGCCATGATGACCGACACAACCCCTATGGGTACGTTGATGAAAAACACCCAGTTCCATGTCAGGACGTCGGTGATCCATCCCCCCAGGAGAGGTCCGAGGATGGGTCCGAAGCTGACCCCAATCCCGAAGATGGCTATGGCCATGCCGTACTGACTCGGAGGGAACGACTCCAGGAGGATGGCCTGGGACAACGGAGGCATTGCACCCCCGGTGAGCCCCTGGAGAATCCTGAAGATGATGAGGCTCTCGATGTTCCATGCCACTCCGCAGAGAAAGGAGCTTACCGTGAACATGACGATGGAAAAGAGGAGGTACCGTTTCCTCCCGATGAGCCTGCTGATCCAACCGGTCATGGGGATGATCACCGCGTTCGCTGCCAGGTATGCCGTAATGGACCAGGTCGCCTCGTCCATGCCTGCCGACAGGCTCCCCCGGATATGGTCGAGGGCGACATTCACCACCGAGGTATCGAGCACCACCATGAGCATGGGGAGCATCACGGTGGAGGCGACAAGCCATTTGTTCGCCTGCTTCGGCGATGACGAGGCAGTCATTCGCATGCCCCGGGCGTCACTGCTTCACGGCAATGGTCGGCACCACCGACATACCCACCCTCAGAAGGTGCTCGGGGTCGGCCCCCTTCTTCAGTGCGATCTTCACCGGGATGCGCTGCACTACCTTCACATAATTTCCCGTGGCATTCTCAGGCGGAAAGAGGGAGAACACGGATCCGGTCCCGGCCATGATGCTGTCCACCATGCCAGAGAAGGTCCTCCCGGGGTACGTGTCGACCCTTACTTCTACCCTCTGGCCCGGCCTCACATCGGTTAGTTGGGTCTCTTTGTAGTTGGCCACGATCCAGACATCGTTCAGGGGCACCACCGACATGAGCGGCTGGCCTGCCTGCACCTGGTTGCCTACCTCCACATTCTTCTTGGTGATGTAACCGTCAGATGGAGAGTATATCTTGGTGTAACCCTGCATCAGGCCCATGGAAGCGAGCACCTGCCGTTTCTGCTCCACGATATACTGCTGGGATTTCAGGGCCGTCTTCGTCTGCCCCGCCACGAGCTTCTGGGTCGCCAGGGAGGCCCTTGCCTGTCCCACCTGCTCGCGGGCGGCATCGAGCTGTGCCCTTGCAACATCATATGCGGTGGAGGCCTTCTCGAGGGTGGCCTCGGCGACGACCCCCTGTCCATAGAGTCTCTCCGCCCTGCTCAGGTCCTGTTTCGCCTGCCTGAGGGTCGCCTCCTGGAGGGCCTGAGCCGCCCGGGCAGCGTCAATCCTCGACTGGATCTCCACGAGCTGCTTTTCCGCTACATCCACCCGCATGGAATACTCGGCCTGCTTTGAATTCTCGGCATCCATCGTTGCCCTGGCATCATCCACCTTGACATCGTAGTCTTTGCTGTCGATCTCCACAAGGAGGTCACCCCTCCTCACGGGCTGGTTGTCATCCACGTGAACGGCCTTTATCGTTCCCGCCACCTTGGGTGCAACAGCGTATATCCTGCCGGCCACATATGCATCGTCCGTGGAGATATAGAACCTTGTATGCCTGATATAAAAATAGACACCGGCTACAATGATGATCGCTATTATCCCGAAGACCAGGAACACTGCGGGTCTGCTCGATCTTGTTGACATGTCCTGCTCCCTTTCCTCCATGTACTCCTCCTGGATTGATCACACCTTGCCCGGATGAATCCGACTTAAAAAGGGCTTCCAGAAGCATAGGGTACGTCATCGTAAGTGCAGACGGGATATAAAGGATTATATGCAGGCATGGTGATGTCCATTCCTGCCCTGCACCACAACACACGGATCACGTCCCCCCGGAAGCCCGTGTTGACAAAGACCCCTCCTGCAACCTCGATTATTCTATCACTGGAATCACCCCGGCAGGCATGTTTCGACATCCCTGAAACCCCATACCATCATTTCAAACAAATAGTTAAAGAAGTTAACTATCCGACACGCTCGATCCATGTCAAGGGATATCACCATAACCAATCAGAATCTCTGGTGTAATACCAGGTTCAAACAAAGGGGAAGAAGACGAGTAATTCACTCTTCTCTGCTGTCAGCTACCCGCCGTCAGGATATTCTTCCGCATCGGATCGGATGCGATGATATGTTCTTTTCTGTAAAGGTGCACGATAAGGGAGGTGAAACGACATCTTTTCTCCACTTCCCCTGTTCTCGGAGGATTTATAGATTATAATACCCATAGGTAAGGTTCTGTTCTTCTGGATTGTACTGCGGAAACTACATGGATCCTCAAGGGTACGTGACATCAAAATATCCGCTCCTGGAGCAGATCGACGTGCCGGGCGAGATCGTTCATGCCTGGCAGGAGATCGCCGATCTGGTTTCGGAGATCTGCGATGTCCCGGCCGCTCTCATCATGCGCGCCCATGATGGGGACATCGAGGTCTTTGCATGCAACCGGAACAGGGAGCACCCGTACCGCAAGGGCTGCCGTAAGCCTCTCGATACAGGCCTGTATTGTGAAGAGGTCATGGACTCCAGAAAGACCTTCCATGTCGCAGACGCCAGGAAGATCCCCGGGTGGAAAGACAATCCCGACATGTCCCTGGGCATGATCTCCTACCTGGGCATGCCGCTCACCTGGCCCCATGGAGAGCTTTTCGGCACCATCTGCGTGCTCGACCGGAAGGAGAATCGCTTTTCCGACCAATCCGTCAGGCTCCTGGAGAGATTCTCGCACCTCATCATGGCCGACCTCCATGTCCTCTGGACGTCGATCCAGCTCGAGCAAGCCAACAGTGCGCTCCACAGGCTCAATGAGGAGATGAACCGCTTCATGGGGATTGCCTCCCACGACATGAGGAATGCGCTGAACGTATTCCTGGGTTGCAGCAAATACCTTCTCCCCAAGGGAGAAGGGCTGACCAGAAAACAGCAGACTTACCTGGACCTCATCCAGAAATCGGGCTCCACGCTCATCCAGCTCATGGACGAGCTCATGGACATCGCCAGGATCGAGACCATGCACCTGCCCCTGCACATCGAAGAAATGGATCTTGACGAGTTCATCAGCGAGAATGTCCAGTTCAACCAGCACCTGGCTGAAACCAAGGGTATCCATATCAACCTCATCCTCCCTACTCAGCGCGTACGGGTGAACTATGATCCGGGAAAACTCGGACAGGTGCTCAACAACCTCATGTCCAACGCCATGAAGTTTTCCCCTGCCCGTTCCACGATCCTCGTCTCCGTGGATCCCGACCCTGACGGCATTGTCGTCTCCATCAGGGACCAGGGTCCCGGTATCCCGAAAACGGAGCAATCCGGGCTTTTCAGCCCGTTCACGACCACAAGTATCCAGCCTACTTCCGGCGAGGCGAGCACGGGTCTGGGGCTCTACATCGCACGCAGGATCGTGGAGGAGCATGGCGGCCGCATATGGGTGGAGAGTGAGCCGGGCGCCGGTTCGAGATTCTGTTTCACCCTGGGGACAGGCCCGAACGTCCCCCCGGATCAGGGGTCGCCGTACGGTCGCCGATCCATTTCCCTGACGTGAGGGATGTCCTCCTTCCCGCGGACGTGCACCCCTCCCGGTGACTTTTGCGGTGAATCTGTGGTAATCTCCCTATGATAGACTGGTTACATGGACACCCTCCACATCAGTGAACCAGCCGCATGGACGGTGAGGGAGTCATACTGATGACAAGGAGCACCGTACCATGCCGCACTTTTCCTACACCGTGGACAATGGAATCGTCACCCTCACCATGGACAGCGGAGAAAACAGGTTCAATCCCTTCTTTCTGAAGGAATACAGCTCGGTCCTCGACGCCATAGAGACCGAGGACGCCCAGGTCATGGTGGTCACCTCGGCTCACCAGCACATCTTTTCCACCGGCATAGATCTCGACTGGGTACTCCCCGTGCTCCGGTCAAGGGATACTCAGAGCTTTTACGACTACCTGTCCCTCATGAACTCTCTGATGAAACGCCTCACCCTCTTCCCCCTGTTCACCATAGCCGCCATCAATGGACATGCCTTTGCCGGCGGAGCCGTATTGAGCTGCTGCTTCGATTTCAGGTTCATGCAGACCGGACGGGGATACTTCTGCCTCCCCGAGATCGACCTGGGCGTACCGTTCCTGCCTGGCATGGTTGCGGTGCTGAAGAAGGCCATGCCGATGGATGCCCTGGAGGAGCTGCAGTACACCGGGAAACGGTTCACCGCAGAGGAGTGCGCCGCCCGAAGGATCATCCATGCGGCCTGTCCTCCCTCCGGCCTCATGGACACCGCGATGGCCTTTGCAAGCAACCTCAGAAAACGCCGGAACGTGATAGCCGAGATGAAGCGGGTGATGTACCGTGATGTGCTCCGGGCCATCGACGAGGAGGACCCAGTAAAGATCGAACAGGGCTGGCATGAATGGTTCACGAATATCGTTCCATGACCGAAGTCCGGTCCGGACGTCCTTCCTTTTCTGCGGGCAATCCTTTTCGGGTTGAATAATACTCCGGCCGCATCCTAGAATAGCCGCAACCCGGTCAGAGAATCTCAGCTATGTACGGGAGGAGGAATCCATGATGCACGGAAAAACCTTGGCGGCCATGCTTGCCATGGCCTGGGTGGCGTCAATGATGATACCACCGGCGCTCCATGCCCAATCCGCCCTCGAAAAGACCCTTTCCAACGGAGAGACCGTCTACGTATCGGTCTATTCCAACGTTTATGCGGGACCCAAGTTGGTTCCGTTCCAGCTTTCCGCCATTGTGAGCGTCCGCAATACCGACCCGGCCTACGGCATCACCATCGTCAGTGCGGACTACTACGACAGCAACGGAAAACTGCTCGAGCGCTATCTTAAAGAACCGGTACAGCTCAAGCCCCTGTCATCCAAGGACATTTCCATCAAGGAATACGACACCAGGGGCGGTGTCGGCGCCAACTTCATCGTAACCTGGAGATCCGACAAGATGGTGAATCAGCCCATCATCGAATCCGTCATGCTCGGCCTTGCCAGAAACCAGGGCATCTCCTTCGTGTGCCCGGGCCAGATACTCATCAGACACGGAAAATAACCGCGTACCGTTACTGCCTTTTCCATGCCGCACGGGGCGATAATAACGCCCCGGCGGTCTGGATGTACCCGCCTGCCTGCAACGGTTCAATATTGTAATTCCATTCAGGGCTTCGGGAAACCTCCGACAAGATCAGGAGAGCTCCAGTCCGAATGTACCATTGGGGTCATCGCCAACAAAGGAGGTAGTTTTCATGAAGGATGTCAAAAGGTTCATGATATGTTTTGGGGCGGTCTTTCTCCTGTGCCTGTTCCTGGGCGGCGCAGCATTCGCCGGCAAGACACTGACCGTGGCTGTCGGCGGCGACATGCCCACCATGAAGATGAAGGTCAAGGCAGGGACATTCTCCGGGTATGAGATAGACATGGTCAAGGCCATTGCGAGCGAGGCGGGCTTCCAGGTCAGGTTCGTAGAGGTGCCATGGAAGAATCTCTACAATGACCTCAATGCCGGTAAATACGACGCAGTCATCGCCTCGTCGAGCATCTCGGGCGGCAAGAAGCAGCGTTTCGGCATGTCCGATCCCTACTTCTCCACCAGTCAGCTCCTGGTCGTACCCAAGGCTAAGGCGGACATGTCCGTCAACGGAAAGAACATCGCCGTCTTCAAGTTGTCTCCCACAGCCGACAAGGTCAGGCGTTCGGGAGCGAACCTGACGTATTACACCCTGGAGGAGACCGGTCAGGCATTCAAGGACCTGGCCAAGGGCAACGTCGACGGCGTGCTGTGCGACAGCCCTGTAGCCTACGGCTATTCTACAGGCTCGTATGAAGGCAAGTTCTGCCTCTCCAACGAGGCCTGCATCCTGGACCCGAGCCTGAAAAAGGAAGACTACGGCATCGTGGTCAAGAAGGGCAACAACGATACCCTGGACCTGATCAACAAGGGCCTCGCTTCCGTGAAATCCAAGGACATCGACGACAAGATCATGGGAAAGTGGTTCAAGGATACTGTGCTTGCAGCGGCACCCGGACGTTCATCCGACTCGATGTTCGCATCCGACATCCCCACGGGCCCGCAGAATTCTCCTGCATCGACGAAGTAACCACACCTCTGTATCAAAACCCACAGGCAGGCCTGGACGGCCTGCCTTTTTTATCTCCATGATCACATGAAAGTTTTCCCTCTTTCCGAAGTCATACATCCCTAACCGCGTTCCCGCATCCAAATTAATAAAATCTCGCACAGGAATCGATAAGACATGCCATGAGGATCATCTACCTCACTGATATACACGGGGACTTCGAGCGGGTAAAGAACCTCCTCTCGGAGACAGTGGCGCATCTCTATATCATAGGGGGGGACCTCATCGACATACCCTTCTACAATATGGAGACATCCATCCGCTATTACGAGCTCCAGTCCTACTTCCACGGCCTCCGGATGAAGATGGGTGAGGAGGACAGCATCCTCGAGGATTTCGTGGATCAGCTCCTGGAGAGTCCCGATATCACGGAGGAGATCCAGGACAAGGGGACCAGGTACCAGCAGTACACCATCCGGGCCCGCAGGGTCATGCAGCAGAAATACAAGCTCCTCAAGAACATCGTGTCCATGAAGAAAAAATCGCGCGTCCTGTGCCTGCCCGGCAACTACGACATGGACCTCAAGTATACCTCTCTTCACGACAACGACCTCCATATGCACTGGTACAAGATCGACGATCTGCGCATATGCGGCTACGGCGGCGCCGAGGTGTGGACCCCTGGCATACCGGAGCGCTATATCGTCCGGTACCAGGCGGGCATGAGCACATACGGCAAGAAGAACGGCAAGAGAAACGAGATGTACCCGTTCCTCCGGGTGGTCAAACCGAATATCATCGTGGCTCACCAGCCCGCCTACGGGATCCACGACAACACCTCCGCAGGAGGCGCCTTCGGTTCCCCGGTACTGAGGACATACTGCGACAACAATCCCGTCATGCTCTGCCTTACCGGCCATGCCCACGACTCATGGGGCGTTCGCCTCCACGAAGGCACCCTCTACCTGAATCCCTCGAATTTCGGCCAGGTAACGGGGCCCACGGGAGAGGTCACCGAGGGCGGCTTCTTCTTTCAGATCGAGACCGACAACCTCACGGCCAAGTCAGTCATCCTGAAGAAGTATTACGACGGCCTCGTGTTTGATGTGGCCGACTATTACCCCGGCAGCGGGAAATGGTCGGAGGAGATCATCGACAGGGACCGCTACAACGCCCTGAAAAACCGCCAGAACTATGACATGAAGGTGGTGAAATACTCCCACATCCCGGAAATCCAGCTCTTCAAGGAGATCAAGCAGTTCTTCAGGATGTATCAGACTCCCGAGACCGAGGAGCGCGTGGACAAGCTCGAGGAGGTGGTGGACCTCATCGAGGACAAGCTCAAGGGCGACATCGCCATGGATGTCATGGGGTCGGTGAACATGGGGACTTCGCACGCAGGGAGCGACATAGACCTCGTCCTCTACCTGAGGTGCGGCCCTGAGTGCATAGGCGAACCCGGTGAATGCGATATCTCCCGCCAAACGCAGTCCATGATCAGGGATCTCCTGGGGAGTGAGTTCGAACCCCATTTCATGGATTGCCTTGATCTCAATCAGGTGGAGAAGAGCATCCTCGAAAAGAATTTCGAATGCGAACAGCTCCAGCGCTTCGTGGCCTACCGGTCAATCTGCAGGCCCATCAATTACAGGGTCATCGCACCCATCGAAGACCTTCTGAACGCGGACATGATCTTCAGGAAAGAGGTGGAAGGAAGCACCCAGAGCTATATCCAGATCTTCGCCAACACATCTGAGCACGTGCGGTCTCTCAAGAAGTACGAGTCCCGGCTGAACGAACTGGGCATCAGGGTGCCCGAATCGGTCAAGCGCACCATCAAGCAGTATCTCCGGGAAGACTGAGGCCATCCTCACGGTTTTTCCTGGAACATCATTCCCGGGCATTCCCTGTACCGTTTCTTCCGGCTGCTGCAGCATCACTGTTTACAATTTCCGCTCACAGGGGTACATGAGAAGGATTCTTCTTCTGAGCGACGCGCATGCGCCTGCACCATCAGATCCGGCGCCTTGAGCGGTCATCAAGGCATGGAGGACTGAAGGACCCGGGAAAGGGAATATTCCCTCATGCATACGGTGTCCACACGGGTATCTCCCGCGCGACTCGATACGGGACGGAGCGTGCCCTGAGGGTATGAAGAACACACTGTACAACCTCTTCATCCGTGAGGCAACCCTGCTCTGCTACCGGAATTGCCTGGACTACTTCCCCCCCGGGTCACGTATCCTCGATGTCGGCATCGGCAACGGGATCATGATCAGGACCTTCCATGACCTCATACGGCACAAGAGCCTCTCCATCACGGGCCTCGACATCAACCGGTGCTACCTCGACCACTGCTGTACCCAGATCAGGACATGGGGCCTCGAGAGGAACATCTCGGTGAAGCACGAGCCTGTCGAGACCTATGCACCACCCGAGGCATGCTGGTTCGACTTCATCCTGTTCAGCATGAGCTTCATGCTCCTTGACGACCCGGAGATGGTCCTCGACCGCATCGGCAGCTGGCTCAAACCCGGCGGCAGGGTGCTGTTCTTCCAAACCATGTTCCGGAACAGATCTCCTCTCATGGAGTTTCTGAAGCCCAGGCTCAGATACATCACATCCGTTGATTTCGGCCGGGTCATCTACGAGGAGGAGTTCTCGGGCCTTCTCCGTGCAAAGGGTATCACCGTTGACGACGACCGCCTCATCTCAAGGAAATGGTTCACCGGAGAGTACCGTCTCATCATAACAGACTTGAACTCAGCCGGATTTTCGATGATCAGACGGGGAGCAGTGAAGCACCACGAAGAATCCTTCGCCCCACTCAACCGCGCAGGAACAGACCGCCCTGTCCACCGGTGATGTCCGCACCGCATCCATCACGGCAGTGCAGGCTCCCGACTCGACTCATTAATTCCCTTTCCTTTTCCCCGCTGCGTGCAGTATGAATGACGTGGTCCGCACATCCGCTGAAGAGGAATCCATGAGATCATACTTCGACAAATACGTTGTATATCCTCTGAGTGCCCTGCTGAAGCAGGGAATAACACCAAGACGCCTGGCCGCGAGCATGGCCGGCGGCCTGACCATAGGCGTCTTCCCCATCGTGGGTACCACAACCGCCATCTGCACCATGCTGGCCATCCTGCTCCGCCTGAACCTCCTGGTCATCCAGCTGGGAAACTGGCTCATATATCCCCTGCAGCTCCTTCTGGTCGTGCCGTTTCTCATCATGGGCGAGCATATCTTCGGGTCCACCACAAACCTCGATCCCTCACATGTAGCCGATCTGCTGCGCACCGACATCCTTCAGGCAGTCCAGACCGTATCCAGGGTGATACTCCACGGGGCCTTTGCATGGGCCATCTGTGCGCCGCTGATCTTCCTGACCGTCTATGCCGTTCTTCTGCCCCTGTTCAAGGCCATGGCATCACGTCTGAGGGTCGAGCCTCCCATAAAAAGGTGACCAGGGTTCATGTCCCCTGCCGGAGATGACACCTGCATCCTGCTCCACGTATGCTGCGCCCCCTGTCTGACCGCATCGGTGGAGAGACTCGTCCAGGAAGGGTATGGAGTGATCCTCTTCTTCAGCAACTCCAATATCCACCCCGAGGAGGAGTACCACAGACGGCTCTTCGAGGCACGCAGGCTGGCCGAAAGCCTGAACCTCGAACTCCTGGAGGATGCATACGACCACGGGGCGTGGCTTGACCGTGTCCGCGGCCTTGAACACGAACCGGAACGGGGAAAACGATGCCTGAAGTGCTTCGAGTTCAACCTCGACCGCACGGCCGCGGCCATGAAACGTCTCGGACTCCGGGGCTTCACCACCACACTGACCGTGAGCCGCCACAAGTCGTCCAGGGATATCTTCGCCATAGGCCGAGGTTTCGAAGGCTTTGTGGAGATCGACTTCAAGAAGAAGGACGGATATGCCCGCAGCGTGGAGCTCAGCAGACAGCTCGAACTGTACCGCCAGGGGTATTGCGGGTGCGAATTTTCCCTGCGCCGGGGATAACAAAGGAATACCCGCACTTCATTACCATATAACTTCCGGAGATAAATAGTGATTTGCTTTTCAGCCCCACTGTCACTATAGAATACTATGGTCCCAGGAAGAGAGGTACGTTTACTCCCATGAGGATATACATCGGTTTCGACGACACGGATTCGGCAGACAGCGACTACGGCACGGGCAAGGTAGCCCGATGGTTCGAGCGGGTACTGCCCCGGGAATGCATGATGTGGGGCGTGGTGCGGCAACAGCTCCTGGTCGATGACCGCATACCCTATACCTCCCACAACAGCTCCGCCTGTATGGTCGTCGAGAACGCCGACGGGTCGATCCTGGACCGTCTGGTCGATGCAGCCGCCGCACACATCGAAAAGCATGCCGCAGTTGGCAGCGATCCCGGCCTGTGCATTTGCTTGGAAGGAAACGGCGACCTCTCGGATATCATTAATTTCTCCGTGACATGCACCCGGGAGGTGGTAACACAGGCCGAAGCCATGAAGGCCGCCTCTGCATTTCACCTCTCCGCCCATGGAGGCACCGGCGACGGCATCATAGGCGCTGCGGCGGCGGTGGGACTCACCGCGCTGGGAAGATGCGGCAGGTTCATCGAGTACGGAAGGCTCAGAGAAATGCCCGACCCCGTGGAGATATCGGCCCTCGAGGCCCTAGGTATCATGGTGGTTTCCATTGACCGACAGGCCCCCCTCCCTTCGCCTTCGGACATGGTTACGTTCCGTGGATGGCTGAGGCCGAGACTATGGGCGGGAAGGCCGATCCTGCCTGTACAGAAGGACCCCCAGGGGGGCTGGCTCTGTGTGGGCGGTAAAAAATCAAAAGGAGGATTGGATCATGGCGGGAAAGATCTTTTATCGTGAACGCACGAAGATGAGGGAAGGAGAAAAGAAGCCGAGATTCCTGCTCGTGGCTGTTGCCGGAGTCGACCTGAAGTTCCATGCCAAGCACGTGCGGAAGACCGAGCTCGATGTGATCGCCAAGGAACTCGGTGCCGAGCTTGTCCCCCTCGCCCGCGACGAAGAGGGAAAATTCAAAGGAGACGATGTCGAAGTCTGATAGGATATTCTCGACAACATCATCTTGCAGATTGAAAGGGTGAACACATGTCCCTGGTGAGAGACAAGGATGGGAAACGTCTGCACATCAAGAGCAGGCTCATGGGAGAGAGCCTGGTGAGGAAATCGCTCTACGACGAACTGCAACCACCACCCCAGGTCCGGCTCTTCCCGGATGTGAACGTGGTGAAGATAGGCGGCCAGTCGATCTGTGACCGCGGCATCAAGGCGCTGCCCTCCATCATCAGGGAGATCGCGTCCGTCAAGAAAAGGCACAAGATCCTCCTCACCGCAGGAGGAGGAACGAGGAGCAGACATATCTACACCATCGGATTGGAGCTTGGCATGCCCACGGGAATCATCGCCAAGTTCGCAAGCACCATCTCCGAGCAGAACGCCCTGCTGCTCGCCACCCTTCTCGCGTCCTGGGACGGTATCCGCATCCATCAGGACGACATCCTGAAACTTCCAACGTACTTCTCCCAGGGATGCATCCCGGTCACCCATGGCATGCCGCCTTATGACTACTTCGCTCTGCCGCCCGAAAAGGGGAGGCTCCCCGTCCACAGGACGGATGCGGGCACCCTGCTTATAGCCAACCTCATAGGCGCGAAGAGCTGTATCTTCGTTAAGGACGAGGACGGTCTGTACACCGACAACCCGAAGACGAACACGAAGGCGACCTTCATACGGGAGATCGGTGTCAGAGAGCTCCTGAAGAGGGATCTGGAAGACCTTGTGGTGGAACGGTCATGCCTGGAGATTCTCGTTAACAGCGAGGCCATAGACAGGATACAGATCGTCAACGGTCTGAAGAAGGGGAACATCTCCAAGGCCCTGGACGGCAAACTCGTTGGGACAGTCATCTACAAGGACTGAAACATCGGCTCAGGTTGCGTCGTTTTCCCGGAGTGAAACAGACTCCTTCACTCCCACTGTATTGATGATGCCTTGAACACCGCCCAGACCTTCTCGCCAGGGAGCAGATTCATCTCCCGGGCCGTATGCCTCGTAACCCTCGCGAGAATCCTGAATCCACCCACATCCAGACTGACGTTCATGATCCCTGTATCTCCGTTCATCTCAAGGGACACTATGGCGGCATGGAGCATGTTCTGGGCCGACATCGTACCGGGTTTATGCAACGAAAGAACGATATCCGCAGGATCTACCATTCCGTGCATTCCCGGCATTGCCGGGCATGAAGCGATGATGCACTGACCGTCCGGCAGGGTGGTCCGGCACAGGCCGTCATCGATGGATCCCCATGGCCCGGCGATGACATTCCGGGCTGCCGACCCGAGAACACGGCCCCGGTAGACCCTCCTGATATCCGAAGTGATGCTGTTGAGCCAAAAGTGGTCGTGGCTGGCGATGATAAGCGTGGTTCCGTCCCTCTTCCGGCTTTCGACGACCGCTTCCTTGATGAGCAGGGCGCTCTTCTCGTCTACGCTGGCTGTAGGTTCGTCCAGGATAAGCACCCGGGGTTTGAGGATGAGACGCGCGGCCAGGGCGATACGCTGGGCTTCACCCCCCGAGAGCTCATACCAGGACCGCCGGGCGAAATCTTCATATTCAAGCCCCACCATGGCCAGGGCATCATTCACCTTCTCTCCGAGATCTCTTTTCTCACCCCTCGCCCTGAGCCCGTAGGCAACGTTCTCAAATACGGACCTCTTGAGAAGGTACGGTTCCTGCAGCAGCATGCTCACTGACCGTGTCAGGTACGTATCTTCGCCTCTTACCCTTTTCCCGTCGAAAAAGATCGTCCCTTCATGGGGTCTCTCTATGAAGGCGAGGATCCTCAGCAGCGTGGTCTTGCCTCCTCCGTTGGGTCCTATGAGTCCTACGGCTGCTCCAGCCGGTATGGACAACTCGGGGATATGCATCTCGAACCGCTCGCCATATCGATACTTCAGATCCTTGATGTGGTAGAGGGACATACTCGTACTCATGATCTCTTCCTCAGCACCGTTAGGCTTCCGTTCACGATGAATGCCAGCAGGATCAGGACGATGCCGAGTGCTATGGCCATGCCGAACTCCCCTTTGCCGGTTTCCAGGGCGATGGCCGTGGTGATGGTACGTGTGTGCCACTTGATGTTGCCGCCGATGATCATGGATACGCCCACCTCTGATATGGCCCGGCCATAGGCCGTTATAGCCGCGATGAGCACCGCATAGCGCGCCTCCATGATGCTGGCGACCGCCATCTGGACGCCCCGGGCCCCCAGTGCGTATAGGGTGGGTCTCAACCTCCGGTCCAGACTCTCCACCGCTGTGGCTGTCAATGATATTACTATGGGTAGCACAAGAATGGTCTGGGCGATGGCGATGCCGGGTTGGGTATACAGAAGCTGAAATCCACCGAGAGGACCCCTGTTTGAGATGAAGGTGTACACGATCAGTCCCACAACAACCGTGGGAAGGGCAAGAAGGGAGTCGACAAGGACCCGCAAATGCCTCCTGGCAGGAAAGGAATAGTAGCCGAGACCGAAACCTACCGGTATCCCGATGACAAGGCTCGCCACCATGGACATCGAGCTGACCCTTATGGTAGTGAATATGGCTGAGTAGGTCTCGTCATCGAAAGATGCGAGAAGATCGAAGGCCTGAATGAATCCCTCAGTAATATAGCCCATGTGAGAACCCGAGCTTATCGCGCACTCGGAATAAAAAGTCGCTTACCCGCCAGCCTGTAATCACCGATGAGTCTCTGCCCCCTAGGCGATGTCATCCAGCGGCCGAACTCTCTTGCAGCTTCATATCTTGCATTTGCGCATTTCGTCGGATTCACCACGATGATACTGTATTGATTGAACAGGTCCCCATCACCTTCCACAAGAATTACCAGGGGTGGATTACCTTTGAAGTTATCTTCGTACTTGATGTATGTGCCCCGGTCGGTCAGGGTATAGCCGACCCTTTCTGCGGCTACGGTGAGAGTGGGAAGCATTCCCTGCCCGGTCTGTACATACCAGAATTCCCTGTCGGGAACCGCAAGGCCGGCCCTCTTCCACAGGGAGAGTTCCATCATGTGGGTCCCCGATTTATCACCCCGGCTTGCAAAAACAGACTTCTTCCCGGCAATTGCCTGGAATGCGTTCCTCGCCGTCATTCCTTTGATTCCTGCAGGGTCCTTCTTCGGACCTACCACAATGAAATCGTTATACATGACAGGAGTTCTTTCAATCCCGAAGCCCTCATCCATAAAGACCTTTTCGGAATCGGGGTCATGAACGAGGAGAACGTCCACATCGCAGTTCTGTCCCAAAGCAAGGGCCTTGCCTGTTCCCACTGCAGTCCACATGAGCTCGATACCCGTATCGATCTTGAATGTCGTCGCCAGGTAATCCAGCAGACCTGTGTTGTCGGTACTCGTTGTGGTTGCCATCAGGAGAGAATGGTCTCCTGCGGAAGCAGGATCAGCATTCATGCATGCAATCATAACTATCGCAAAGACTGCTGAAAGACCATGAATGAACATCCTCTTCATCTTTCCTTCTCTCCCTCTCTGATCAGCTCCGCAATCAGTACCTCGGATTCCTGATGACATGTATGGATGTCGCCTTGAATGTCGCAACCACCTGCCTGCCGGGTTTCAGGTCGAGATCCTCGACGGCCTGCTGCGTCACGTGGGCACTGAGAGAAAAGTCACAGTTAATTCCCACACGGTAGAGCAACCCGATGGGTTGAACCTTCGTGACCGTGCCGCCGAACATATTCCGTGCGCTGGATTCAGGCATATATTCCCCGGGAAAAAGGGTCACATGCTCAGGCCGGATGAAGCATATGACCTCCTCACCCGTCCTGTAATCCCCTGTGCAGAAGATATCCCTGCCGTTGATGTTTACCAGGAGAGCACCCCCCGAAGAGCCCTTGACTCGCCCCTCGAGGATGGTCTCGATCCCCACGAAAGCGGCAACTATCTCGTTCACGGGCTGGTGCATGATCTCTGAGGGATGGCCGATCTGCACTATCCTGCCGCCATCCATCACCGCGATCCTGTTCGACAGCCTCAGGGCGTCCATGCGGTCGTGGGTGGCCATGACGGCAGTGGTATGCTTGATGTTCATGGCATGCCCGAGGTCATCGATGATGGACTCCTTGGTCGGCGGGTCCAGGGAGGCGAACGGCTCGTCCAGGAGGATCAATTCCGGGTTCGTTGCGAATGCCCTTGCCAGGCTCGCCCGCTGCGCTTCGCCTCCGGATATCTTGCGCGCCGACCGGGAAGCGATGTGGGTGATATCGAAGAGAGAAAGGTTTTCTTCAACCACAGGCCGTATGCTTCTACGGCTCATACCGCGTATTTTCAACCCGGCGGCCACATTTTCGTAAACCGTTGCATCGAAGAGCAGCGGCTCCTGAAAAACCATGGCAAGGCGCCTCCGATAGTCGAGAAGCTGTCCGCCGTTTTCCACCGCCTGACCATGAAAACTGATCTCTCCCTGTTGCCTCTTCAGAAGACCCGACAGGCTCAGAAGCAGCGTGGACTTGCCCGTTCCGTTCGGTCCAATGAGGGAAAGAAATTCCCCGGGCGCTACGGTCAGTTCTGGTATGTCCAGCACCGGGACCCCACCCCGACTGACTTTCAGCCCCCGCACCTCAAGAATCGTGTCGCTCATCGCGGCCTCTCACGCTGCTGAACACCGGTAAGGATGGCGTTTATGCAGAAGGTAAAGAGCAGCAGTATGACCCCGAGGGCAATGGCGACATCGAAGTTTCCTCTTCCCGTCTCCATGACAGTGGCCGTGGTCAGGACCCGGGTATACCCCCTGATATTGCCGCCGACCATGATGGAGGCCCCCACCTCTGAGATGACTCCGCCGAATCCGGCCATCACAGCTGCAAGCAGGGGCAGTCTGGCCTCTTTGATGAGCATCCATATCATCTGGAGGCGTGTGGCTCCCAGGGCAAGGATCTGAAGCCTGAGGGCCTCAGGGAGCTTCTGGATGGACGCCAGCGAGATCCCCGCCACGATGGGCGTGGCTATGATGGCCTGGGCGATGATGATGGCCGTGGGCGTATAGAGAATTTCCAACAGGCCGAACGGTCCGTTGCGCCAGAGCAGGATCGTCACGAAGAGACCCACGACAACGGGCGGCACGCCCATGCCCGTATTGATGAGGCTTACCACGATCCTGCGACCCGGAAAACGTACCAGAGCCACTACCGTGCCAAGAGAAATCCCGATGAACAGGCTGATGAAGGTCGCAAGACCTGAAACCTTGAGCGAGAGCCATGTGATGCCGAGCACCTCGGGGTCAAGGGTTATGAGGAGCCATATCGCCTTTCGAATGCCTTCTATGATCAGTTCCACGTCTGTTCCTCGACCCTATGCCCTTATTTCCATTGCACCTCACATCAGTGGGAGAGAGGCCGGGCAGGGATAACCCTTACCCGGCACATGTGCTGGATCGACTATTCGAACTCAGGTTTTCCCGCATCGGGGAAGAAGAGTGGGCTGCCGTACTTATCGACACCGAACTTGGCTATGATGTCCTGCACCTCTTTGCTTACCATGAACTCGGCAAAGGCTTTGGCGGCGGGAGAATTCAACTTATCGAACTTGGCGGGGTTGACCTCGATCACATGGTAGACATTCAGGAGTACATTGTCGCCTTCCACGAGGATATCCAGACCGAGGTTCTTCTTGAGCGCCAGGTAAGTCCCCCTGTCGGTCAGGGTATAGGCCTTTTTCTCGGCGGAGACATTGAGCGTCTGCCCCATGCCGAGACCCGTCTGTTGGTAGTACTTCTGCCCCTCAGGATTGATGCCTGCGGCCTTCCAGAGAGTCTTCTCCTTGGCATGAGTGCCCGAATTGTCACCCCTCGACATGAAGATGCCTCCCTTTGCAGCTATCTGTTTCAAGGCCTCGGCCGCCGACTTCATCCCCTTGATCCCTGCCGGATCGGATGGAGGTCCCACGATGACGAAGTCATTGTGCATGACGAGCCTGCGGTTTATACCGTTCCCCTCTTCCATGAATTTCTTCTCGGCCGCGGGAGAGTGGACAAGCAGTACGTCAGCTTCACCCTTCGAACCCATGGCCATGGCCTGCCCGGACCCCACGGCAATGGTCTTCACGAAGTAACCGGTCTTTTTCTCGAAAATCGGGTTCAGCACATCCAGCAGACCCGAGTCCTGGGTGCTGGTCGTAGTGGCCAGAATGAGGTTCTTCTGATCTGCCGCCGTTGCCGGAGAGCTTGCAAGAACAGCAGCCAGACACAGCGACAGGACCCATACAAACGCCAGGTTTCTCATCTTCATTGTTATCTCCTCCCTCTTGTATTCAGGTTAATGCTACTTGTGCCTAGCCTTCCATGCCTTCGATTCGGGGAAGAAGAGCGGCTGGCCATACCTGTCCTTCCCGAATGACTCGACGATCTTCTGTCCCTTGTCCGGATCGGTGAGCCATTGTACGAAGGCCAATGCCTCCTTCTCGTAGACACGCGGACATTTCTTCGGATTCACCGGGATCAGCGAGATGTGATTGAGGAGCGCCTCGTCTCCTTCAACCAGCACCACGATCTTTACCTTGTCCTTGACCGTGAGGAAGGTAGCCCGGTCGATCACCGTGTAGGACGCCTTCTGATCGGTGTAGAGCAGCGTCGCTACATTCCCTTCGGAACCCTTCTCGTATACCGTGTACCACGGCCCCTTCGGATCGATGCCTGCACTGGCCCAAAGACCGAGTTCCGCCATGTTGGTACCTGACTTGTCGCCACGGCTGATGAACGGAGCCCCTTTGGATGCTATGGTCTTCAGCGCCTCGGCGGCCGTCTTCATGCCCTTGATCCCCGCGGGATCGTTCTCGGGCCCCACGATCACGAAGTCATTGTACATGAAGGGAATCCGTTCCGTGCCGAAACCATCCGCCACGAATTTCTCTTCCAAGTCCTTTGCATGGACCATGACGAGGTCCACGTTGCACTGCGTGCCGATCTTCAGCGCCGCCCCCGTCCCGGCACCCACATGGCGCACCCGGACACCGGTCTCCTTCTCGTACTGGGCCTCCAGGGCGCTCACGATCCCGGAGTCGATAGGGCCTATGGTACTGGCCATGAGGATGAACTCACCTCCTCCTGCATGCAGAAACAACGGAAAACAAAAAAACACAAAGAAGATCATTGCCTGACTTAACCTTTTCATCCCTCCTCCTCTCTGCACCCTAAGCCGGCCGAGCACGGCTTGGCGCATCTCCGCACTCCCAGCGCGTCAACCATGATCCCTTGAATACATCACCCGGCCTGCATCTCTTCCGCTGTAACCCTTCAGGGCTTTGAGCAGGTCCTTGAACATATCGGACCGTATAAACTCGACAAAGGCCTGGACATGACGATCGAAGAATGAGGTCTTCTTCACGATCATGTCGAAGCGTTCTTCAAAGATGTATCTGAAGGTGAGCCTGGCACCCGCCGCAACCGACTCGGCGGCGATTCCAAAATCCGCAGCACCGGTGGCCACTGACCGCACCACGTCGAAATGGGTGAACACCTTGGTATCGTATCCCCTCAGGTCCCCGGAGGCCATGCCCTCCTGTTCCATGAGCCGATCTACAAGCGCCCGGACACCCGATCCCTCCTGCCGGTTGATGAAACGCAATCCTCTTCCGGCGGATTCCCTGAGGGACTCGATGGCGCCGTGCTTCGACACATACCCCACGTTGCGATAAAAGAGGTTGACCACGACCACCTCATCAGGGTTTTCGAAGTACTCCCGTATGACGGGAAAGTTGAAATCTTCTTGGTCACTGTCGAACAGATGGCTCACCGCAACGGTGCAGAACCCCTCCCTGAGGAGCCTTATCCCCTCAAGGCTGCCCACGCTGGAGGAAAACAGGAGCAGTTCGGGCTCTATGGAATGGAAAACCCCCTGGGCCATGGCGATGATCGGATCATCGGACCCGCACAGGAGCAGCACCTTCTTGTTGACGATGGAATCCCAGAACGATTTCCTGACGGTCTCGTGGGCCTTGCCCTGCATGAACCGTTCGAGCTCCGACCTGGGGAACAGCCATTTTCCCGTGACCTTTGTCCCGGGGAGCCTGCCCTCATTGAGGAGGGCGTAGAGCTTCTTTTCATTTATCTTCAGGAGCCGGGACGCCTCCTTGACGGTCAACAGCTCCTTTACATCCTCAACCATGTTCTTCTCCAAAGAAAAAGCTTACCAGGACTCACTATTTATCATAACCCCACACCATCTGACTGTCAATCGTCGCAGGAACGGTTCTCGACACGATCGGAGGTTGGCGACTGCACTTTCCAGCGTAACCGTGCCCAGCTGAAAAGGCAATAACTTGGGGAGGGCATGAATGACTGCCGGCCCGCCCTGCCCTTACGGGCAGACGGCAGGCCGGACATGGTTTCATCGTGGTTCCGGGGAAATTAAGACTCTGAACCGGCCGGCTTGTCCGCAGCAGCTTCAGTCTCTTTCTCGGGCTTGGGCTCCTTGGGTGGTTTGGGTTCCTTCTCAGCCTTGGGTTTCTTCTCGGCCTTGGGCTCCTTGGGGGCCTTCTCACCCTTGGGCTTCTTTTCCTTCTTCGCGGCCGGGGCTTCCTCAACCGCCTTCTTTCCCTTTTCCTTCACGACAGGAGCAGCCTTCTTTTCTTCCTTTATCCTGGCCATCTCCTTGATCTTCTCTTCTTTGGCCGTGATCGCCCTGATCCGTGATGCCACATCCTTGATCTTCGACTTGATCTTACGGACTATGGTATCCTTCTGCACCTCTGCATCGCCGATGCCGCCTGCCTTCAAAACTTCGAGGCGCGCATTGAGCTTCTGCTCCCAGTGCGCCTTCTGGGACTCCTGGACTACCCTCAACTTGGACGCCATTGCTGCTCCTTTCACCGGAAAACTTGCTTGTAACGGCTTTCAAAACACATCCCTGCCCGGGTTGGCAAGGGTTTCCTGTCTAGCATAGTTTTTTTTCTATTACCAGAGTGAAGAACGCAGGAGAGGTAAGGAGGTCTATCCGTTGGTCCTCTTTTTCTCCATGCCCCGATAGGCAACGGACACCAGGGCGAACAGGCCGGTTATGCCGCATGCGAGGTTTACATTGACCCATACGTTCCCCATGGCGGCCCCGAAAACGGCCCCCGCCGGCAAAACCGTGTCCTTGTCTTTTATGTTTCCCGGCGTACTATAAACAGGAACGACGCTTCGATCGTTACCCGGCGGCGTCCACTTAAAAAATGGAGGTGAGGGGATGAAGGTTCTGGTGGTCTTCTATTCCATGTATGGGCACATCTACCAGATGGCTCAGGCTGCGGTGAAAGGTGTCCATGAGGTTCCCGGAGCACAGGTGGAACTGAAGCAGATACCCGAGACGCTCCCTGATGAAGTCCTTGCAAAGATGGGAGCCCTTGAGGCGCGCAAGGGATTCGCCCACATCCCGACCTGTACCGTGGAGGAGCTCGCGTCCTACGATGCCATCTTCTTCGGCGTCCCTACGCGGTTCGGCAACATGTGCGGCCAGATGCGGCAGTTCCTCGATGCCACGGGGAGTCTCTGGGCCAAGAACGCGCTGGTGGGGAAGGTGGGGAGCGTGTTCACTTCGTCGGGCACCCAGCACGGCGGCCAGGAATCCACCATCCTGAGCTTCCATACCACCCTCCTTCACCTCGGCATGATCATCGTAGGCCTGCCGTACAGCTTTGAACTGCAGAAGGATGTGAGCGAGATCACCGGGTGCTCTCCCTATGGGGCATCCACCATCGTGGGTCCTGACGGCAGCAGGATGCCGAGCACCCATGAGCTCACCGGGACACGGTACCAGGCCAGGCATGCGGCGACCATCGCCATGAAGCTCTTCGGGTAGTGGGACGTTCGGGGAGTCAGCATGTTTCAGCAGGACATGTGGAACGGAAGAAACCTGGCCTGCCCGATTCGTGCATCTTGCTTCTTGTACATGTACCCGGGATGAGCGCAAGATGCACGAATCGGGCAGGTTCATCCTCTTCTAACGACCATCGCCGAGCTTCAAGACCATCTCGGTCGGACTGAAACCGGACACCCTACCCCCTGAGCCTCTTCCTGAGCTCCTTGATCAGGGCGAGGCATACCTGATTTGCATCCGCCACGACGGCGACGTCCGCCATCTTCATCATGGCGGCATTGGGATTCTTGTTCACCGCGATGATGAACCCGGCGTCTATGATGCCTGCGGTATGCTGGATGGCGCCGCTGATGCCGAAAGACAGGAGGACCTTGGGCCTTATGTGCTTGTCGGCCTGTCCCACCAGCGCGTCCTCGTCGGCCCATCCTGCGTAGACCACCGGCCTCGTCGCCCCGACCTCACCGCCGAGGAGCCTCGCCAGTTCGTACAGGTTCCTGAATTTGCCCTTACCGCCCATACCTCTTCCTCCGCACACGACCACCGCGGCATCCCCGAGCTTCTGGCTCGTCGGAGGTCTGTGCTCGGAGCTAACGAGCCTTATGCGGTCCCCGGGCAGGTCGGCAGGCATGGGTACCCGGACGATCTCCCCGGTCGCCTGGTAGTTGTGGGGGATCTCCTGGAATACCCCGGGCCTGACCGTGGCCATCTGGGGTCTCTTCTCCGGTGTGACGATCCGGGTGAGCAGGTTGCCGCCGAAGGCGGGTGCGGTCTGTACCAGAAGGCCCTCCTCGCTGATATCGAGGCCTACGCAGTCGGCGGTGAGCCCTGTACCGAGCCGCTTGGCAACCCTCGGGGCGAATTCCCGGCCGAAGGATGTGGCACCCACAAGTATGATCTCTGGCCGGTACTGCCGGGCAAGCCGCTCCATGATCGCCACATACAGATCCGTGGAGTAGTCCCTGAGGGCCTCGTTCTCCACAAGGTACACCTTTCTGGCCCCATGGGCGATGTATTCCCCGACCCATTCGTCGGTCTGATGTCCGAAGACCGCTGCGCACACGACTGCGCCGAGCCTGCCGGCAAGGTCGGTGGCCCTGGAGAGGAGCTGGAGGGTCACCCTGTTCTGGAAGTAGTTGCGGTAGTCGCCGAATACCCAGATCTCCGGAGCATTGCCTGCCATGTGCCTCAACCCTGACCTTCCCTCTTGATGTCTTTCTTGATGATGCCGCTGATCTTCGTATCGAAACGCTCGAAGATCTCTTCCACGATCTTCTTGGGCGCACCCTTGAGGACGATGTTCTCCTTTTCCGCCCGGGGGGCAAAGACATTGAGTATCTTGGTGGGAGAACCCTTGATTCCCACGGATTCAGGGTCGATGCCCAGGTCCGAGGCCTTCACGGTCAGGAGGTTCACCTCCCCGAAGGCATCCTGAAGACCCGAAAGAGGGACGTACCGGGGGCTGTGATGGAGCGTGTTCACGGTGAGCAGGCAGGGCAGGTCGGTCTCCAGGGTCTCGAGAAAATTGTCCGAGAAACGCCTGACCCTGATCGAGCGGTCCCTGACCTCCATCTCGTCCACATACGCGATCCCCGGTATGTTCAGCTCCTCGGCCAACTGGGGGCCGACCTGTGCCGTTTCGCTGTCAGTAGTGTGACAGCCGGTCAGGATGAGGTCGAAATCCGGACAGAAGATCTCGATGGCCCGGGCAAGGGCAAAGGAGGTGACGGTGGTGTCCGCCCCGGCCAGGGCCGGGTCGGACAGCATGAGGCACCGGTCCGCCCCCATGGCGATGGCCTCCCTGAGGACCTCCTCCGCCATGGGAGGTCCCATGGTGACGGCGGTGACATGCCCGCCGTGCAGGTGTCTCATGGTGAGCGCCGCCTCCAGGGCATGCTTGCACGCGGGATTCATCATACCCTCCGCAAGGTCTCTCCTGAGGGTCCCGGTATGCGCATCCCAAGGCAGCTCGGTGGCCATGGGGACCTGCTTGATGCATACGATCATCTTAACCATGCCGTCGCCCCTGCCTTCACATGAGTTCGCTGAGCACAGAACGCGATATGACGAGACGCTGGATCTCGCTGGTGCCCTCGTAGATCTCCGTCACCTTGGCATCGCGGAAATACCGCTCCACATCGTACTCCTTGCTGTAACCGTACCCGCCGTGGACCTGGACCGCCCTGCCCGTCACCGACGTGCTGACCGTGCTGGCATACAGCTTGGCCATGGCGGCCTCCTTGCCGAAAGGCTTCCCGGCGTCCTTCAACGCACACACCCGATACACGAGGAGCCGTGCGGCATCGACCTCCACCGCCATATCCGCCAGCATGTTCTGGATGGACTGGAACGAGGAGATGGGCTTCCTGAACTGCTGGCGCTCCTTGGAATACTTCACTGATGCCTCAAAGGCTGCCTGGGCGATACCCACGGCCTGGGCGGCGATCCCGATGCGCCCCGTGTCCAGGGTAGCCAGCGCTATCTTGATGCCGTCACCCGTCTTTCCCAGGAGATTCTCACCGGGGACCCGGCAGTCTTCGAAGAACAGGGACGAAACCGGGTTGGCCCGCATGCCGCAGAGGTCCTCGATTTCTCCTACGGAGTAGCCCGGGGTACCACTCTCCACGATGAACACACAGGCGCTACGGGTAGGTTCCGCCGTATCGGTCACGGCGAAGATGAGCGGCAGCGAACAGACGCCGCCATTGGTCACGAAGATCTTGGTGCCGTTGATGACATATCCGTCTCTGGTCTGGACTGCATGGGTCTCTACTCCGGCCGCGTCGGAGCCCGCGTTGGCCTCGGTCAGGCAGAATGCGCCTATGATCTCGCCGGAGGCGAGCCTCGGAACGAAACGGTCCCGCTGGTCTTCGGTCCCGAACTTCAGGATGGGATAGACACCCACGCTGTTATGCACAGTGACGCACAGGCCCATGGCCCCGCTTACCCTTGATATCTCCTCGATGGTGATGGCGTAGCTGATGCTGTCCAGATCCGCCCCGCCGTACTTCCTCGGCACCTGGAGCCCGAAGAAGTTCAGCGGCCGCATCTTCTCCACGACCTCCCAGGGGAACCGGGCGTCTCTGTCCAGGTCATGGGCTATGGGTCCGAGCTCTGCCTCGGAAAACTCCCTGACCGCCTTGCGGACCAGCTTGTGCTTCATGCAGGGATCGAGTCTCACGGGTGAGGATCTCTTCTCTCTTCAACGTATGTGCCCGGAACAAAAGGCTGGCGCGCACCATAGCGTAAAACAGGGGAAAATTCAAGGGAGCACACGGGATATCACCCCATCCACCCCGGTGTATGGTACTCCGGAAGTACTGGAGACAAAAAAAGGGTGGCGTACCAGATACGCCACCCGGATGTACATGAGGAGGTTTTGTTGTGATTGGTTCGTATAGTATTGATGAAGCCTTTTTCGAAAGGATTCACCTTCGCGGCGATGTCATGGGCGGTCATGAAGCACGGACCTGCAGCCCGTTGGAACACTTCGCGGATGGAACTACCGTATCCTCCGGATCCGGGGATGGTGCGCTTTCGGTTCTTCACTCCCGTAGACGTAAAAACTGTTTCGTTCTTCCTTGGCCTTGTACATGGCGCTGTCTGCATGTTTCAGGAGCGTCTCGGCATCATGACCGTCGTCCGGGTACGTACTTATCCCGATGCTGGGGGTGACAAAGCCGATCCTGATCCCCTGAATGTCATAAATCTTTCCCAGACTCCTGATCAGCCTCTCGGCAAGCTTCTCCGGACGTGGCTTCGTGACCCCACCGAGGATGACGGCGAACTCATCTCCCCCGAGCCTGCTGATGTAATCGGTATCCCGCAGGACCTTTCTGATCCGGTCGGCCACCTGGACGAGAAGCCTGTCACCTATCTCGTGGCCATAGATGTCGTTGACCCTCTTGAAGTGATCCAGGTCGATGTACAGGATCGACCGGTCATTCTCGTGACGCTTCGCCTCCCTGATGGATTCATCGAGTTTCTCCAGGAAGGCTTTGCGGTTATGCAGCCCGGTGAGCGCATCATGGTATGCCAGGTATGCAAGTTCCTTTTCCGCCCGTTTCCTTTCCGATATGTCCCGGATAATCCCGCAGAAGCCTGAAGGATTACCGTCCCTGTTCTTCTGGAGGGAAATGGAAGCCTCGACGAATATCCTCGCCCCGTCTTTCTGGATGAGTTCCCAGTCAAAGGACTTCGTGGGGGTCCCGGTGACAAAAACATTATGGAAGATCTCGAAGACGCGGCGCGCATTGGCCTCGTCCATAAATTTCCGGTAGCTCATGCCGTGAAACTCTTCAAAGGAATAACCGACATAGTTGATGATTGCATCGTTGAAGAAGGTCATGTTCCCTTCCAGATCCACCTCGAAGTATCCGTCCTCAATGGAGTCCAGAATGGTCCTGAACCTGATCTCGCTCTCGATGAGAGCCTGTTCGGTCTCCAGCATGTCGGTGACATCCCTGGCGATGCCCCGGATCGTCCTGTCACCTCCGGGGGTGCTCACGAGGAGCGTCTTGTGTTCGACGATGCGCCTGCGCCCGACCTTGGTGACGAGTCGAATGAGTCCTTCGTCCCGGCCGTTTTCCACCACCCTGTCCAGGTATGATTGAAACTGTTTCTGGTCCTTCTTGAGGAGCAGATCCCTGACATTGAGCCGGATCATCTCTTCCCTGCCATACCCGAGGAAGCCGACGAAACGCGGGCATACACCGATAAAATTGCCGTGGAGATCATGTTCGAAGATGAACTCGTTCACGCAATGAAAGATCTCGTTGAACATTTCGTAATCGTCGCAGGAAACGCGTTCGAGCTCTGCTATCCTCCGCTCGAGATCATCCCTGTTCCGCCTTCCCTCCACGTTCTTCACCTCCATGATCAAGATCCGCCTGCCAATCCGGGACAACCGGCCGGCCTCGACTCGCAGGGCACCACATGAAACGACGGACCTGTATCCAGGTGCCGTCCTGAGAGGATATGTCGGCAACATTGCAGGTGCACCGCCTCCTGAACACCCTTGAGACTGTGCAGCGTCATCTGACCCATGCAATCCTCCACTCCACTGATACACTTGAACTTGTAACCCTATCGGAAAACACTGTTGAAAACATTATTGAGGGTTCAGGACCCGATATTCTTCCATGATAGGCTATTTTCGGCAATTATTTCGGCCGAATAAATATTCCATGAGAAGATCAAATGATTTCAAGGCGTCGCGTTAATTTTTATATCCAGCTCATTTTACTGATTATTTTATTTATCTTTTTCGCTCAGCTGCTCTTGACATAACTCTTGTGCGAGTTATCATATTGAACAAGCCTTGGGACAACATTTCAAAGGGATGAAATCCCATAGACCCTCGCTTGAAATGTACCCGAGGCTTTTTGTATATATCTTTATATCTTTCAATACTACCCGCTATCTTCTATTCTCTTGATTTTTCATACAAACAACCCTGTCTGTCCCACAACGCTCATATACAGGATGCTTTCCTGTATGCCGTCCACCCCCAGGATCTCATTCACCTCATCATCGAACAACGCCCCCACCTGACAGCTGCCGAGCCCGATGCTCGTGGAGGCAAGGGCGAGGTTCTGCGCCATATGCCCGGCATCAAGATAGACATAGCGGTAGGCCCGTTGCCGGTATTTCCACAATGACCTCTCGAAGAGGGCCGTCCAGGCGATGACCACGGATGCCTGCGCACACATGATCTGACCGAGGGCCGCCTGGGCGATATGGGCCCGAAAGTCGCCTCGTTTGATCTCTTCCAGGACATGGCCCTTGACATTATAGTGGTAGACGCCCTGAGCGATCCCCTCCACCTGGTGTACGACCGCATAGGTCTCCACCGGATACAGGGCCCCGGCGGATGGTGCGGTACGAAAGGCAAAACCCATCTCCCTGCGCTGGATACCGCTGGATGCCCAGAGGAGGCATGACAGGGAATCCATGCTCACAGGAGCATCCACAAACCGGCGAAGGCTCTTTCTCCTCAGTATGGCCTCATAGAGGGTCATCTCTCCACACTTCTGGGGCCTTTCCATGGGGATCACTTTTGCATTGGGATATTCCTTGTACGGCAGCGGTTTTCTGCTTGGGTCGATGGTATACTCGGGCATCCTCCAACGGTCATATTTTGTCTCCTGCTGAAACCGCTCTCCGATCAATTTCCCCATGGCCGAACCCTCCTCGCATATAAGAACACTCTTGCGAAGACATCCCTTACGAGAAACGACAGACTGTCTCCTGAAATAATATTGTAACCGCCAGATCGGAAAAGTCAAAAGAGGATTGCGAAGATGAGCAGCACGGGAATCATGTACAGGCTGCCCTGCGACAGGGTCATTTCCCGCGGGGATGTACGGGCGCCTTGCCCTGAAGTGCATCAAGGATCTTTTTCGTGGTCGATGAGCGTTTCTTCAGCACCTTGGATCCCCTGGTGATCTTGCAGAGGCTGATCCGGTAGCGTGCGGCGATGCTCCGCTGGGTCTGTCCCTCATAGAGATCCTTGAGGAGCTGCCATCTCAGACCCAGGTCACGGAGCTCTTTGGCGGTGAAGATCTCCTCGAAAAACGATACCATCTCGTCAAAGTCGGTAATCTCAGCAAAGACCCTCTCAAGCTCATGCTCGGTGTCTGCCATGGGGAAAAAGTATCTGAAGCCCGGAGGAGAGTCAAAGGATATTTCATTCCGAAGACACTTGAGTATCCCGGAGATACTGGTGTATCTGCAGGGTATGGAATTCAGTCCGGAGGTTCCCCCATGAAGTTGATATCCTGGAACGTAAACGGCCTTCGCGCGGCATTAAAGAATAACTTCCTCGAGAGCTGCTCATCCATGAATGCAGACATCATATGCCTCCAGGAGACACGCGTTTCGCCTCACGAGGTCCATGTGCCCCTCGACGGATACCATCAGTACTGGAACACTGCAAAGAAACGGGGGTACTCCGGCACGGCGGTATTCAGCCGGATCGAGCCCGATGAAGTCACCACCGGGATGGGCATCGATCAGCACGATTCCGAAGGCCGCATCATAACGCTTCAGTTCAGGGACTTTCACCTGGTGAACGTCTATACGCCCAACGCACAGCACGAACTCGTCCGCCTCGACTACCGGCAACGATGGGACGAGGATTTCCTCGCATACATCAGGAGGCTTGAGCGGACGAGACCCGTCATCTTCTGCGGAGATCTGAACGTGGCCCACAAAGAGATCGACCTGAAGAATCCCAAATCCAACGAGCACAACCCCGGCTTTACCCGGGAGGAGAGAGCCGGGTTCGATCGTTACATCGACAACGGATTCATCGATACCTTCCGCGAGTTCAACATGGAACCGGGCAATTACTCCTGGTGGTCCTACCGTTTCCATGCCAGGGAGAAGAACATCGGTTGGCGCATCGACTACTTCTGCATCTCCCAGGTCCTCAGGCCGAGGCTCAAGGACGCATTCATCCTCAAGGAGATCTATGGCTCGGATCACTGCCCGGTGGGGATGGTGATGGGAGAGGGCTAAAGACTCCGAGAAGGCCTGGGAAAAATCGTCGAATGACCTATTGCATGCCCGCATCTGCGGACATCTCTTCGCACCAAGCGGTGATCCTGTCGCGGATGTCGTCCCTGATCTTCCGTATGGCGGAAAGCTTTTCTTCCTCCGTACCGACCAGACCGGAACAGTCGGGAAAGCTCCAGTGGATCTGCTTGACGAGACCGAGGAACACGGGGCACTTCTCCGCGCTTGACTGATCGCATACCGTGATGATGTAGGAAAAGACCTCGCCGGATTTATAGACGTCGTACACGCTCCTGGGGCTGGCCCCCGACAGGTCTATGCCCGTTTCCAGCATCGCCCTGACCACCAGCGGATTCATCTCCCTGTGCGGCGTTATGCCCGCGCTCTGCGCCTCGAACATCTCCGGGCATATGCGGTTCATCCAGGCCTGCGCCATCTGGCTCCGCCCACTGTTGTGGACGCAGACGAAGAGCACCTTCCTCTTGCCGTACACGGCCTTCATGGGCATCGACGAATCCCTTCCACCCGAGGCATTCCCTGCCCCCTATTTCCAGCTGAACTTCTCCCGTTCCACCGTTTCCGGGTCAACTCCCAGCGAAGAGACCTCCTGCAGGGCGGACTCCATCATGGGCGGCGGACCGCAGAGGTAGAAAGCCGACCCTGCCGATACGCCGTACTTCCTGAGGATGTCCGCACTGAGCCTGCCGGCCTCGTAGACGACATCGGGGAACGCATCCCGGTAGTGCCTCGCGGCATCCTCGTCGCGGCTCAGGTTGTGGATCACCTTGAGATTGAGCTCCGTACTCATCTTGCCGATCTCATCGGCGCAGAACACGTCATCGATGGTCTTGTTGGACCAGAACAGCACGACCTTGTTTTCTGCCTTGATGTTCCGGAAGTGCCTGAGCACGCTCAGGAACGGGGTGATGCCGACACCACCGGCCAGCAAGACGATCGATGGTTTCGCGTCGATGTCCTTGCAGAACGTCCCGAGCGGCCCCACACACTTCACCGTCGTCCCGGGTCGGAGGTCGGGGATGGCCGAGGTGAAATTCCCTGCCTTCTTGATGGTGAACCGCAGCTGAACATCCTCCGGTGCGCATGAGATGGTGAAGGGGTGCGGCTCGCTCCAGCCGTCGGGCCCCATGACCCTGATGGAGGCATACTGCCCTGCCCTTCTCTTCAGAAATTTCTCATCCGACCCCTCGAGAAAGAGGGAATTGGTATCATGGCTCTCGGGCTGTACCCTGACGACCTTCCATGTGTTCGCCTGATCCCGGAGCGCCTCTTGTGTTGGCATCGTATATCCTCCTCATAATGTGAATGTCGATGAAACCGCATGCCATGCCCGGACTGTCATCCGGCAACGCATCCGGTTGATATAGCTATACAGGTCATCATGACCGACTTCAAGACGGTGCTGTCCGAAAAAGATCAACTATGACAGAAATCGGGCAATATCAGTGCCGGATTTCTCCTTGCTGGTCGAAAAACGGGAGGACCGGATACATCATCCCCCGTCCAGGCCGTGGTGCTCCATCTCCCGGAACCATCCATGGGGGTTCTTCAGGTATTCCTCGATATTCTTCAGATGGATGAAATTCTCTCGCTCGGCAAGTTCTATGGTCTTGAGCAGTTCTCTATGGGCAGGATCCTTGATGGCCTCATACGACCTGGATATGAAGCGGGTGGTCTTTCTCACGAACCGTGCCGCAATGTCAAGGGCCGTCAGGTCGTCGAAGTCGGCAAGGGCCTTGTTCATGCTTTGGGTGAGCTTTTCCTCATAATCGTCGTAGTCGACCGTCGTGACACCCACCGCCTTGTAGTTCTCCTTCGGAGCGACCTTCTTCGAGAGTTCCTCGCGAAGGCTCGTGAGGTTCCTGCAATGCACCGTGCCCTTTTCGGCATAATCCTTGAACACTTCCTTCCCCAGGGGTGTCTTGATCCGTTCCGACAGACGCCGGAAGAAGGCTACCTCACGACGTTCGTTCTCAAGCACCTCTTCAATGATAGCGAGTGATTGTGCGCTGTACATGGGACACCTTCCTTTCGTATAAAATTTCATTGCAGCCGATGGCACATCATAGCAAAATCATGAGCTGAAAAAAAGATTTTTTTCACAAATGGGGTTTTGGAGGGTGTGAGCCTGCCGAATACGGAAGACCCCCCGGGGAGTATACCGTTTCATCCACTCCAGTTCGGCGGGTTATTTATACCTCGGCAGATCCCTGGTCTCCTCGAAATAGCCCTCGATACCTATTTCCTTCATCCTGGCGTTCATGGCCTGCCATCTGTTTCTGAGGTCAGGGTCGAAGTTGACCCTGTCGCAGGGAAACTCTCCGCACTGGAAGCAGAAATCCACACCCCTGTCCTTTACACAGGCAGGCACGATGCATCCGGGGTACCTGCACACCCCGTTGCGGCACCCGGCGCAGTCTCCCCCTCCAAGGTGCTCCAGGAGCTCCCTGAACTGGGGATAGCCCCCGAAGACCGGCATAAAGGAGGAAAAGCGTTCGGCATACCTGTCAAAGGATCCGAGGAGCTCCCTGAGCCTGTTCGCACAGGCCCTGATCTCTCCGTCCCTGTTCGCCATGCACTTTCCACAGTTCAGACCGCAGGGTGCGAGAACCGCCTTTATTGCCTCATAATCCATTCTTATGTCCTCCTCTTATTCTTCCATGACCAGCACCTTGGCCCCCTTGATCATGCGCCGTTTGAGCTCCAGAAGAGCCCTGTTCGCATCCTTCAGGGGATACTCCTGCACCTCGGGACGGATGGGGATCTCGGAAGCGAGGGTGAGAAACTCGCTGATGTCCGCCCGGCCCACATTGGCGACGCTCTTGATCTCCTTTTCCATCCAGAGGTGCTCTGGATAGTCGAGCTTCAGGAACTCGGCCTTGTCGATGTCCTCCTTGCGTATGGCATTTATCACGAGCCTTCCTCCAGCCTCGAGGTTCGAAAGGGCCTCGATTACGGGCCTCCATACGGGGGTGGTGTCGATGATGGCATGGAGCCTTTCAGGAGACCGCTCTCCCGTGTCCCCGGCCCAGACCGCGCCCAGGGACAGTGCGAACTCCCGCTCCTGCGGACTGCGGGCGAAGACGAAGGTCCTGACCCCTGGGAATCGTTGCCTGACAATCATGAGCACGAGATGGGCCGAGGCCCCGAACCCGGTGAGGCCGAGGTTCTGGGAATCCTTCAGCCCGGCGAGCCGCAGCGAGCGGTACCCGATGGCCCCGGCACAGAGCAGGGGGGCTGCCTGGGCATCGGAAAACATGTCCGGTATGGGGTGGGCGAACTCCTCGTGGACCACCATGAACGGGGCATATCCCCCGTGGGCGTCGCGGCCCGTCGCCCTGAAGGAGCTGCAGAGGTTCTCCCGGCCTTCACGGCAGAAGGGGCATTTCCCGCATGAGGAGAATATCCACCCCACCCCCACCCGTTCGCCGCCGCGGAACCGGGTCACCCCCGGGCCGAGACCGATCACCTCGCCCACCACCTGGTGCCCGGGGATAACGGGGTAGACAGGAGGCGGCGTGCGGCCCTCGATCTCGTCGAGTTCGGTGTGGCAGACCCCGCAGGCCTTCACCTTCAGGAGCACCTCCTTCTCCCCGGGAGCCGGATCCGGCATGTCGATAAGCTCCAGGGGCGATTCGTCCCGCCCGAGATCGCGGATACCTTTCAGGACAAAGGCCTTCATGACAGTTCCTCCCTTCCTCGACCCCATTATAAGATATCGTCACTTCCAAGTCGACAGGACCTCGCTGCATGACATTGACACGGACTCGCCTTGAAGGTAATGATTCTTAAGCGATGGCCCGATGTTTTCCGGCAAAGGCCACCTTTCAGCGGGGGGAATTTCCCAAAAGGAGGACTACCATGAGAACAGCCCGATCGATCATGTCGACACCCTGGATCATTACCGCCCTGTTCCTGGCTGCCATGCTGCCGTCCTGCGGTGGTGGCGGAGGGGGAGGTGGCGGAGGGGGCGACACGGTCGTTATACCGGATGTGTATGAATACTCCCTGAGCATCGATGAGGACGATCCCCTCACTATCGGACCTGCAACCGTGGATGGCAACGATATCACCCTGGGGACCCTGGCCCCCATCCTTGGGACTTATGCCATTGAAACCGGTGCATGGACCCTGTCCGCGGATTCACTGGTCAATGTCTCCCGGGGAGGATGGAATGAGCCCTACGGCACCTTCACCATCCAGATCCTGACCGACATCGAAGCGGTTGCCGGGGGTTTGCCCACGGCAGGCTCCATGAGGATCTCCGACGGCACCAACACGATCTCCATGACCGTCGCTTCCACAGGGGCATCGCTGAGCCTGAACGGCGGTGCTGCGGAGACCTACACCTGGGATGAATTGTTCGATCTCTATAAGGACGCCGGGGAAGAATACTGGAGATGGGAATCATCCCTGTCAGCACTGGTCGTTACCGAGGTCCTGGAAGAGGTCGCCTTCACGGCGGATACCCTGGTGGATATCGAGAGCAACGATGACACCCTTGAGGACGAGGGTTCGCTGACATACGCCTGCAGCGTGTTCCCGGGTACGCCGCCCGCCGCGGTCCCCGCCCAGGGCACCCATACGCTTGGATGGACCGATACGAGCGGGAACTCCTCCCTGGGTCCGGGCGACGACTTTTCCTGGGTATACTACTGGTGCTGGGCGAACAACACCTCCGACGACATCGACCAGCTCTATCTCGGCAACGTAAGCATGCTCGGGTTCCTCGAGAATGTCGACGAGGTCGGCGGCACCGATACCATCACGGCCATCGGTTTCTGGCCCGAGGGCGACGCTGCGGGAGGGGTATTCTACGAGAGCTTCTATACCTACACCACCGAAGAGACCTCGCCTGGCGTCGTGGTCATCGACACCGCCTCCTCCCTCGTCTACAACGGCGGCTACAGCATCATGTTCTATACGGAATAGCCCTGACAACATCGAAGGGGCAGGGCGCAGAAGCGTTCTGCCCCTTCGCCGTACCCTCAACAGCTCACAGACGTATTGACAAACCCTGAAAAATCTTCTTTATGACTTCACCAGCACCACATGCTCCCGTCTTTCTCATTCAACCATGACGGGTACGGGGAGAACTGCGATGATCCATGTGGAAAAACTCACCAAGTACTACGGCGAACTCTGCGCGGTGGACGGCATCGACCTCGACATCCGCAAGGGCGAGATAACCGGATTACTGGGCCCCAACGGCGCCGGCAAGACCACCACGATGCGCATGCTCACGGGTTATCTGGAGCCCTCTTCCGGCAGCATCAGCATCGAGGACTTCTCCACGGCCGACAACATGCTGGCCATCAAGAAGCTCATGGGATACCTGCCCGAATCGGCTCCGCTCTACCACAACATGCTCGTCTACGACTACCTGGACTATGTCGCCCGTATCCGGGGGCTCCAGGGAAAGATCAAGGAAGAGCGCATCAGGTCCATGGCCGGACTCTGCGGCCTGTCGGGGATCATGCATAAGCCCATCGGCGAACTCTCCAAGGGGCTCAGGCAGAGGGTGGGGCTTGCCCACGCCATGATCGACGACCCGGAGATCCTCGTCCTCGACGAGCCTACCTCCGGCCTCGACCCGAACCAGATCGTGGAAATCCGCGACATCATCCGCTCCATCGGCAAGGACAAGACCATCATCCTGTCCACTCACATCCTCAGCGAGGCTGAAGCCACCTGCGACCGCATCGTCATCATCGACAGGGGCAGGATCGTGGCCGACGGCAGCACCGAGATGCTCAAGATGGGGGCGGGCGGTGAGAGGACCGTCCATGTGACGATCAAGGGCCCCTCATTCACACAGGTTCAGGAACTCCTTGCCGGCCGGTCCGGTATCGCACGCATCGAGGAGGACGCCGCCGGTTCCCCGGGCGAGCTGAGGCTGAGGTGCTCCTCCTCGGGCACCTCGGACCTGCGCGAAGAGATCTACCGCGCCATTCACGGCACAGACTGGATCCTGCTGGAACTCCATCAGGAAGGCAAATCCCTGGAGAAGATCTTCAGGGAGCTCACGCAGGAGGGATGACATGGCCCAGGCAATGAACATATTCGCCAAGGAATTCAAGGACTACTTCGTAACGCCCATCGCCTATATCGTGATCTGCATCTTCCTGCTCATAACGGGATGGTTCTTCTTCGCCACCTTCTTCATCGCCGACCAGGCATCGCTGCGCTCGTTCTTCGCCATGCTGCCCATCGTCTTCCCCTTCGTGATACCGGCGGTCACCATGCGTCTCTTCTCAGAGGAGCTCCACATCGGCAGCCTCGAGATGCTGCTCACCCTGCCGGTCAGGCTGAACGACGTGATCATGGGCAAGTTCCTGGCATGTGTGGCCTTCGTGGCGGTCATGCTCATCCCCACCCTGTCCTATGCCCTGTGGGCGTCGTTCCTGGGGGACCTCGACTGGGGTCCTGTGATCGGCGGCTACCTGGGTGCCGTTCTCCTGGGAAGCGCCTACAGCGCCATCGGCATATTCGCATCGACCACCACGCGCAACCAGATCGTGGCGTTCATCACGGGCATGGTCATCTGCTTCGGCCTGAGCTTCATCGACAAGATGCTCTTCTTCTTCCCGGCCCCGGTCCTGTCCTTTTTCCACTACCTCGGCTCCTCCTCCCACTTCGAGAACATTGCCAAGGGCATTGTGGATACCAGGGACATCATCTATTTCCTGAGCGTCATCTTCGTCGCGCTCTACGGCTCTCACCTCCTCATGCAGTCCAAGCGATAAGGAGCCGCACATGAAGAAAACCCCGACCTACGGAAAATTCATCGTCTATCTGGCGGCCGTCGTGCTCGTCAATCTCGTGGCCGCCACCTTGTTCTTCCGATTCGACCTGACATCAGCCCGGGTCTATTCGCTTTCCAACGTGAGCAGGGAGGTGGTCGGCTCTCTCAGAGAGCCCCTGACCATCAATGTCTTCTTCACCCGGAATCTCCCGGCGCCCTACAACACCGTGGAACAGTACCTGAAGGACCTCCTGGGCGAGTATGCCCTCCACGCGAACACGTACTTCAACTACCGGTTCTACGACGTCAGCGCCGAGGAAGAGATCGGCGCTGAGGGGACCGGAGAAAACAGGAAGCTCGCGAGCGGCTACGGCATCAACCCGGTCCAGATACAGGTGGTGGAGAAGGACGAGGTGAAGTTCAAGAAGGCATACATGGGCCTGGTCATCATCCACGGCGACATGGTGGAGCGCATTCCCACCATCACCACTACTGACGGGCTCGAATACAAGCTCACCACCTCCATCCAGCGGCTCAACAACAAGATCAGCGCCTTGGCCGGACTCAAAGGCAAGGTGCAGGTGAAGCTCTTCCTTTCCACGTCCCTGATGAACGTGGCGCCGCACATGGATATCAAGGATCTCCCCAAGGTGGCCGACGATGTGAAGAAGGCCGTTGAAACCCTGAACGGCCGCATGTACGGCAAGCTCGAATACACCTTCTCCGATCCGCAGACCGACGCCGAAATGTCCGAGCTCACCGAGAAATACAACCTCATGATGCTCAAGTGGCCCGCCCTCGAAGACGGCAAAATCCCGGCAGGTTCCGGCATCATCGGCCTGGTGACCGAATACGGGGACAAGACGTACATGATCCCCGTGCTCCAGGCCTACACCATCCCCCTGTTCGGCACCCAGTACAAGCTCACCGGCATGGATATCCTGCAGGAGGCCATCGAGCAGAGCATCGATTCCCTCATAGGCATCAACGAGACCCTGGCCTACCTGTCCGACAAGGGGACCATCAACCTCTACGGTCCTCCGGGTTCCCCCGTTTCACTGAACAACTTCAATGCACTCTCATCCCGCACCTACTCGCTGAAGGACATGGCCCTTTCCAAGGGAATACCCGAGGGGACCGGTTGTTTGCTCATCGTCCGTCCCACCGAGATGTTCTGCGATTACGACCTGTACCAGATCGACCAGGCCCTCATGCGGGGTACGAACCTGGCCATCTTCCTCGATCCCTTCGTGGAAGCCGGACAGCCTGGTTCGCCCATGCAGCAGCAGGGCCAGCTCGTGCCCGTGGACACCGGCCTGGACAAGCTTCTCAAGCACTACGGCATCGACGTGAGCCGGTCGCTCGCCATGGACGAGAAGTCCTACAAGCAGCGCATGCCCGAGCAGTACGGCGGGGGGGAGCAGGCGATCTACTACGCCCCTCTCATCGATGGACCGCAGATCAACAACGCTCCGGCATACATGAAGAACATCAAGGAGCTCATAACCTTCAAGATCGCACCGATCATCATCGACGAGGCACGCATCAGGGAGAACAAGCTCAAGGCCACGGTGCTCTTCACCACCTCGGACAAGTCCTGGGAGATGAAGGACCGTCTGGTGCTGAACCCCATGTTCATCAAGCCCCCGGCAGACCCGTCCTTGATGGCGAAGAGGCCTCTGGCCTGCATGGTCGAGGGCAGTTTCCCCAGTTATTTCAAGGGCAAGCCCATGCCTGAAAGGCCTTCCGGAGACGCCGGATCGACTGCCGGCACTGCCGAGAAGGCCCCTGCGCCACAGGACACAGGGATGCTCGAACACAAGGGCGGGTCCCTGTCCTCTTCGAAGCCGGCCCGCATCTTCCTCATCGGGTCGTCGGAGATGATCTCGGACAACCTCATATCCGAACAGGGCGACAACCCCAACGCCACGTTCATCATGAACATCATCGATGCCCTCAACGGCCGGGAAGACATCGCCCTGATGAGGAGCAAGGTCCAGTCGTTCAATCCCCTGCTGGTCAGCGACGAGGGTGTCAAGGCCCTGGCCAAGGTATTTAATGTCGCAGGCCTGCCGGTGGTCGTGGTCATCTTCGGCCTCTTCGTGTGGCTCAGGAGGCACTCCCGCAAAAAGCGCATCGAGGCCGCCTTCGGAGAAAGGGGCGAAGTATGAAGATCAAGAAGGAATATCTCCTCCTGGCCCTCCTGATCGTTTCATCCATCGGGTATCTCGTCTTCCAGAAAACGGACAGACTTCACTACACGCTTCCCGTGCTGAGCCCGGTTAAGGCGGAGGAGATCACCTCCATCGAGGTCACCCATGCAGGGAAAACAACCGTTCTCACGAAGAAAGGCTCGGACTGGATTATCTCTCCACAGAACTGGCGTGCCGACGGCACGAAGGTTTCGGAGATGCTCGACACGATCTCAAATCTTGCCGTGACAGACCTCGTGTCCGAATCCGGCGATTATGAACGCTACCAGCTCGACGAAAAGGACAGGGCCGTCCTCAAGGTCTTTGCGGGCAAGAACCTCCTGCGGGAACTGATCGTGGGCAAGGCCGCACCGACCTTTAACCACACCTACGTCATGCTGCCGGGTGAAAAGGGCGTCTACCTGGCAGGCGGCGACCTGCCGCGTCTTTTCCTGGTGCCGCAGTCCGAGCTGAGGGACATGGTCGTCTTCACCGTCACACCGACCGACATCACACGCATCGAGATCGAGCGCAAAGGAAAAAGATCAGTCCTGGTGAAGACCGAGTCCACGGAAGGCAAGGCCGATGATAAAACCAAGCTCTTCGTCTGGAAAAAGGACAACGGAGCGGCTATCGACAAGGCCGAGGTGGACACCTTCCTTGCCGGGCTGAGCAAGGTCTACTGCGGCGAATACCTCGACGATGCCGCTAAGGGGCAGATGACATCTCCGGATATCACCATCATAATGAAAGGTGCCGGCGAAAACCGCCTTTCCATCTTCCCCAAGCAGGGAGACAAGCTCCCGGCACTGTCATCGCAGAGCGACTCTCCCTTCCTGCTGCCTGATTACAAGTACGAGGAGATCGAGAAGTTCCTCAACAAGGCCCTTGAGAACTGAGCCGTGCTGTGAGAGGATAGCTTCCTGATCTCATTGTTATCAGGAGGATGTCTAATCATGTCCGAACCCAGGATGCCCCGGGTGCTCACCCAGGATATCGGCGACACAGATCTTTCCTACCTGCTTTACGAAGGCGACGGGCCTACCATCGTGCTCCTCCATGCCACCGGCTTCCTGCCGTGGCTGTGGCATCCCATCGCCCGCGAGCTGGCCCCACGCTGGAGAGTCATTGCCCCGTATTTCTGCGATCACCGGGAATCGGATCCCCACAAGGGCGGTTTGAACTGGTTGACCATTGCCCAGGACCTGGCGAATTTCTGCAAGGCCCTTGGCATCGAGAAGCCAGCCATGGCAGGACACTCCATGGGTGCCACCGTTGTAACCATCACCCACGCTGCCTTCGGGGTCGATTGCCGGGGACTGGTCCTCTTCGAGCCCATCTTCCTTCCCGAGGACTTCTACAGGATCGATATACCCGTGGATCTCCACCCCCTCGCATCCAAGGCCATCCGCCGGAGGGACACCTGGAGCAGTAACGAGGAGGTGCATGCATACCTGAGGTCCAAGGCCATGTTCAGGAACTGGGACAAAGAGATGCTCGACCTCTACGTTGAATACGGCATGAAGCGCCTCGATGCCGGCGGGCTCCAGCTTGCCTGCTCCCCGCTGCGGGAGGCCTCGCTCTTCATGGGCGGACTGCAGTACGATCCGTGGCCTCTGCTGGCCAAGGTGACCTGCCCCACCCTGGTCCTGGAAGGCGAAGAGAGCGAGAACCGCGCCTTCATAGACCTGAAGAAGGCCACCTCCCTCATCGATCACGGAACGTACCGCATGGTCACCGGCGCCGGCCACCTCATCCCCCAGGAGAAGCCTTCCGAGTCCCTGGAGATCATCAGGGAGTTCTTCGAGAACAATTAAACCTCCCGGAAATCACAATTCAAGACCTTCAGCCTCTTGATTCCTTCACCTTCCTTCTTTCCGGAAGGTGAAGGAATCAAGATGACGGAATCCGGACATATTCTCAGCATGGTCCGCCCATGGAATCCTCCACGAGAACATCCCGCCATCCATTCATCTCCCTTATCCAGCAAGGAGGAGTTTAAGCCTTGCAGAACCAATGAAATGGACACAGGAAGCATCTCCTCCATGGTCTTCCCATTTCCTCCCCCTTTCATTGACACCCCCTTCCCCTTCTGCCATACTCTCATGCCGGGGAC